>Ga0351945_1028_pt1 | contig 21798 bp, 25 predicted proteins | sample BONcelT113001F14_FD_205814 | JGI IMG/M metagenome (GOLD analysis project Ga0351945, IMG submission 205814) | Enriched cells from coal bed in the Powder River Basin, Montana, United States - BONCAT cells T11 rep3 HSBNCT.T11.300.1.F14 ... | reverse complement strand
CCGGGACCGTCGGCGACAATTGGGAGCGATATCTGATGCGTGTGCTGGAGATTAGTGAAAGCGCCAAAATCATTGCCCAGGCCCTGGAAGGATTGCCGGAAGGGCCGGTGATGGCCAAAATCCCCAAAGTAATCAAGCCGCCGGTGGGCGAGGTATATCATGCGAACGAATCGCCCCGCGGTGAACTAGGCTTCCATATTGTCAGCGATGGCTCGACCAAACCGTACCGGCTGCATATCCGGCGGCCGACATTCTATAACCTGGGGAGTATCGATGCCCTCTGCCGCGGCGTGAAAATAGCCGATGTGGCGGCAGTGCTGGCAGTCCTCGATCCCTGCATGGGTGAAGCCGATGCGTAGGAAGGTGGAGAATTGATGCAAGAGTCTGCAAGTTTTTGGCTCGGACTGGGTCGAAGCCTGAAAAAAATCGCCCAAGATGCGACCGGTAGTGTCTGGATGGCCGAAATGATCCATACCCTGGCCGCCGTGGTTGCAATTTTGTCGATTATTTTACTGTCGGCGTTGGTTCTGGTATATCTGGAGCGCAAAGTTTGCGCCTGGATGCAGATGCGTCTGGGTCCGAACCGGTTGGGGCCGTTTGGGATTTTCCAGACGATTGCCGACATCCTCAAACTGATGACTAAAGAAGATATTCAGCCCACGCTGGTATCGCCGATAATGTGGGCCCTGGCGCCGATTCTGCTGTTTATGGCCGCGATGACGACCTATGCGGTAATCCCGTTTGACGCAGGCGTGATTTTTGCCGATTTGAATATCGGGATTTTCTTTTTCCTCGCCGTCGGTTCGCAGGCCTCCCTGCCTCTGCTAATGGCCGGCTGGTCCTCTAATAACAAGTATGCGATGATTGGCGGCATGCGGACGGTTGCCCAGATGATCTCCTACGAGATTCCGTTGGTTTTTTCAATCCTGGGGGTCGTGATGATCACCGGTTCGATGAAAATGAGCGACATTGTCAAGGCCCAGGAGGGACTGTGGTTCATTGTGACCCAGCCGGTGGCGTTTGTAATCTACATCATCGCCGCCACAGCCGAAACAAACAGGATACCGTTCGATCTGGTCGAAGCCGAGTCGGAACTGGTGGCCGGTCCGTTCACGGAGTATAGCGGCATGCGCTGGGCTTACTTTTTTCTGGCCGAATATGCCTTCATGGTTGGCGCGTCCTGTGTTGCCGCCACCTTGTTCCTGGGTGGCTGGAACGGGCCATGGCTACCGGGTTGGATCTGGTTTTTTCTGAAAGTGTCGGCGATGATTTTCCTGTTCATGTGGTTCCGCTGGACGTTTCCCCGGATCCGGGTAGACCAGCTGATGTCATTCGGCTGGAAGGTTTTGTTACCGTTGTCGATTGCCAATGTTGTGCTGACAGGTATCGGCCTGTGGCTGTTTTTTCCGCTGAACTAAAGAGGGGTGAAGGAATGTTTGGCTTTGGATTGATCAAAGGACTGAGTGTTACGCTGCGGCGTTGTTTTTCAAAACCGAACACGGTCGAATATCCGGAGGAACGATTGCCGGTCGGACCGATGTTTCGGGGTGGAACGATTGATTTGAATCTGGAAAAATGTATTGCCTGCGGCCTTTGCGCGCTGGCCTGCCCCAATAAAGCCATTGATCTGGCGACCGAAAAATCCGAAAGCGGCAAAAAAGTTTTAACTCGCTATATTCATAATATCCCGGTCTGTTTGTACTGCAATTATTGTATTGAAGCCTGTCCGACCCAGGCAATCCACTGGACGCAGAATTATGAAATGAGCTGTCTGCGCAAACAGGACCTGATGATTGACTGCATGGCGGGAAAAGGGGGCGACCGCTGATGGAGAGCACCGGCCTGATGCATACGTTGGCGTTTTTTCTATTGTCGGGGATTACCCTGGCTGCCGCCGCCGGGGTTGTGTTCAAACGCAACCTGGTCCATAGTGCGTTTTTGCTTTCAGTCACGTTTTTAGGAGTGGCCGGTTTGTACATGACGCTGGAAGCAGAGTTTCTTGCCGCCGTGCAGGCCCTGGTTTACAGCGGGGCGGTCGCGGTCCTGGTGGTAATCGGCGTGATGCTGACCCATCGTGAGGATATGTCCTGCTCCAACCCGCCCAATAAGATGATTGTGGCCGGAGGACTTGCCGCGCTGGCGATTGTCGGCGTGTTGGTATGGGCGGTGCTGGGTACGGCCTGGAATACCGGCAAAGGCGGAATCGTCGACGCTGGCGATATCGGGCGGCGTTTTTTGACCGACTTCGCGCCGCCGTTTGAGGCTGTGGCCCTGCTGCTGTTGGCCGCGCTGATCGGCGCAGTGGTTTTGTTTAAAGGAGGCAAGGAACAATCATGATCGGACTTTCCCATTATTTACTGGTTGGCGCGGCCTTGTTCGCTCTGGGACTGTTTGGCCTTCTGACCAAACGGAACCTGATTGCCGTTTTGATGTCGATTGAATTGATGCTGAACTCGGTGAACATCAATCTGGTTGCTTTTTCGCGGTATACTGCCAGCGATCCGGTGGCCGGCCAGGTGTTTTCCCTGTTTATTATTGCCGTTGCCGCAGCCGAGGTGGCTGTGGGACTGGCGCTGGCATACGCCATCTACCGCGGCCGCGACACGGTGTCGGTCGATGAGATGGACTGGCTGAAGTGGTAGTGAGAGGAGGCGATGAATTTGTGGGCTGATTTTTCGTTGCACCATGCCTGGCTGATTCCCCTGTTGCCGGCTTTGGCATTTTTGGTTATTTCTTTCTTTTTTCTGAAATCTCCCTGGCTAGCCGCCCGATTGGCGATTGCGGCGATGACCGCCTCGTTTGCCCTGACTCTGGGAATGGGATGGGCTGTCCTGTCGACGGGAATCACCGTTGAAGCTCCCTTTGTCATGAAGACGGTCTGGTACTCGATGCCGGGTCTGTCGGTCGATATGGGAGTGTTGGTGGATCCGATTTCGGCCACGCTTTTGTTTGTGGTCACCCTGATCACGTTGATGGTGTTGATCTACTCGGTTGGTTATATGGCGGGAGATCCGGGTTACTGCCGCTTCTTTGCCTTTATTTCGCTGTTTGCCTCGTCCATGTTGGCGATGGGTCTGGCCACCAACTTCCTGCAAATGTTTATTTTTTGGGAACTGGTGGGGTTGTGTTCATATCTGTTGATCGGCTTTTACTTCTATAAAATCTCAGCTCGGGAAGCTGGTAAAAAAGCATTTATGACCACCCGAATCGGTGATTTTGGCCTGTTGCTGGGAATCTTGCTGTTGCAGATGATGTTTGGCACGCTGGATTTTGCTGCGCTTGGACTCAAAGTGCCTGCTTACGTAGCCAGCCACGGGACGGCAGCCTTGACCGGTGTCGCAATTTTGATTTTCATGGGTCCGGTTGCAAAATCAGGCCAATTCCCGCTTCATGTCTGGTTGCCTGACGCGATGGAAGGCCCGACGCCGGTTTCGGCGCTGATCCATGCGGCGACAATGGTGGTTGCCGGGGTATACCTGATCGCCCGCTCTTTCGGTTTGTTCCATGTGCTGCCCGGCGCTATGACCCTGATTGCCTGGTTGGGGGTATTTACGGCCCTGTTTGCGGCATTTATCGCATTGACCCAAAAAGAAATCAAACGGATTTTGGCCTTCTCCACCATCAGCCAGCTCGGCTTTATGATGCTGGCGCTGGGGGTCGGCAGTCTGACCGCCTCGATGTTCCACCTGATGACCCACGCGTTTTTCAAGGCACTGCTGTTTCTGGGCGCCGGCTCGATTCTGCATGCAATCCATGATCAGGCTGATATCTTTAAAATGGGCGGACTGCGCAAAAGCATGCCGGCCACCTGCATCATGATGGGAATCGCTGTGATGGCGATCTCCGGCATTCCGCCCTTCGCCGGGTTCTTTTCCAAGGATGAAATCCTGGTGGCGGCGGCTCATGTATCGGTTCCCCTGTATATGCTGGCGTCGTTGGCCGCATTTCTGACGGCTTTTTATATGGCCCGGCTGTTTATCGTCGCGTTTCTCGGCGAGCCAAACCCGCATAATCACCCACATGAATCAGGGCTGTCGATGTTGTTCCCGATGGGCGTATTGGCAGTACTCAGCGTGATTGGCGGCTGGCTGCCGTTCTCGCTGGGGTTTGGCGACTGGGTCCGGTTTGGTCCGGCCCATCATGCCGGGATAGACTGGGCAGTGGCGGGCGCGTCGACGGTGATTTCGCTGACCGGGTTTGCCCTGGCCTGGTTTATTTATGGCCGCGGGCCCCGGCGCTCCGATGCGCTGGCGGCAAAATCAGGCTTGCTCTATAGTCTGAGCTTCAATAAGTTTTTTGTTGATGAACTTTATCAGTGGTTCAACCGGAACGTAATCGATGGGCTGGGACGCCTGTCGTTCTGGATCGATCTGTATGTACTGGGCGCGCTGGTGGACGGGGCATCCCGGGGTACTGGGGCTGCCGGAACCGAATTGCGCCATACCCAGACGGGACAGATGCAACAATACGCGGCAGTCATGTTGTCGGCAACAGCGATTTTGGTCCTGTTGCTGGCGGTTCTGACCGGTTCGTTGGTTAAGGGAGGTCAGATCTGATGAGTTGGCCGATTTTATCGTTAATTTTGTTTTCCCCCATCATCGGCGCCGCAATCATCACCTGCATGCCGGAACGTTATGAACGGGCGATCAGGTTGGTGGCCGCCAGTTCAATGTGGATCTGCTCCATTCTGTCGGCGATTATTTTCGTCGGCTATGACTGGCAGTCGGGCGGAGTTCAGTTTATCGAGCATATCGCCTGGTTGCCTGATGCCGGCGCCAGTTACAGCCTCGGCGTGGACGGGATTTCTGCTCCAATGGTCCTGCTGATGGCGGTTGTCGGCTTGTCCGGCGTGTATTCGTCCTGGCGGATTGACAAACGGGTCAAGGAGTACTTTATCCTGTTCCTGCTGCTTGTGGCGGGGGTTGCCGGCGCTTTTGTCGCCCGGGACCTGCTGTTGTTCCTGTTGTTTTATGAAGTGGTCGTCATTCCGATGTATATCCTGATTGTCGTCTGGGGTTCGACCAAACGGGTGACCAAGGAATATGCCGGAATGAAACTGGTGGTCTATCTGTTGATCGGGTCCGGCTTTATGCTGGCTGGCGTGTTTATGCTGTATATCGGCGCCAATCCGGCCGGACTGCGAACCTTTGACATGACCGAACTGTCGAGGATCGGTCTGAGCGGGCAATTGTCAGCCGAGTTTCAGATTGTATCTTTTTTCCTGATGATGCTGGGCTTTGCGACGTTGGCATCGATGTGGCCGTTTCACTATTGGTCGCCTGATGGACATGCCGGTGCGCCGACTGCGGTTTCGATGGTCCACGCGGGCCTGCTGAAGAAACTGGGCGCTTATGGTCTGATCCGGGTCGGCTTGCTGATGGTGCCGGTCGGCTTTAAATTCTGGGCGCCGATGATGGCGGCGTTCGGGATGATGAGCGTGATTTATGCCGCGTTTATCTGCCTGAAAATGACTGATTTAAAATATATGGTCGGTTTTTCATCTGTCTCACATATGGGCTATATTGTGATTGGTATTGCGACGGCTGATGTGATCGGGTTGAATGGCGCGGTAGCCAACATGTTCGCTCATGGTATTATGACAGCCTTGTTCTTCTCCATGATCGGACATGTCTACAATACGGCCCATACCCGCAGTATTCCGGAGCTCGGTGGACTGGCCCACCAGATGCCAAAGGCGGCGGTCGGCTTTATGATCGCCGGGATGGCTTCGCTGGGATTGCCGGGACTACTGAGTTTCGTAGCCGAATTTACGATTTTCCTCGGCACGTTTTCGACTTATCCGCTGGTGGCGGTCGGAGCGATTTCCGGGATTATATTGACCGCGCTGTACGTGCTGCGGTCGCTGGCCGATGTCCTGTTTGGACCTCGCCTGCCGCAGTGGGATAAGTTGTCGGACCTGAAGACGCCGGAAATGGTTCCGCTTGTGGTGCTGAGTCTGTTTCTGATCGGGTTTGGCCTGTTCCCGTCGATCCTGATGAATGTGATCAACAGCGGCATTGAACCTCTGACGCCGCTCCTCGCAAAGATTAAGACGGCGGCTACGCTGTGGGGAGGGCTGTGATGATGAATTTCAATGTACTGATGCTTGAGATGGCGGTGGCTGTGCTGGCCCTGGTGGTGCTGGTGGCCGACCTGCTGATGGACAAGGCCCAGTCCCGGCGTTCACTGGGTTACCTGGCAGCTGCCGGACTCACTGCCGTATTTCTGTTCTCGTTCGGGCGGTACGGTCTGAATGCCACCTTTTATGCCGGGCTGTTCAGTTCGGATGACTTTTCGCTATTTTTCAAGCAGGCTTTTCTGATTGGAACGATTCTGGTGATTCTGTTTTCATTTGACCTGGTGGACCGGCTTCCTCATTCAAGGGCTGAATTCTATGTATTGTTGCTGTTCTCGCTGATTGGCATGATGTTGCTGGCCTCGGCGAATGATTTGATTACTTTGTATGTGGGCCTTGAATTGATGACGATCAGTTTCTTTGTCCTGGTCGGTTACGTGCTGGCCGATACCCGTTCCACCGAGGCGGCGATCAAGTATCTGGTTCTGGCCTCGGCTTCCTCTGCGGTGATGCTGTATGGTATGAGCCTGTTGTTCGGAATCTCCGGACAGCTGAGTTATGCCGCCATTGCCAACGGACTGCAACCCTCTCCGGCATTGCTGGTGGGTGGAGTTCTGCTGTTTTCAGGGTTCGCCTTTAAGATTGCCGCGCCGCCGTTCCATATGTGGGCGCCGGATGTGTATGAAGGCGCGCCGATTCCAGTGACGGCAATGCTGGCCATGGGTTCCAAGGCCGCCGGCTTTGCGGCGATGATCCGGGTTTTTGTCGACGTGTTTCCGGCGACAGGTTATCCTTGGGCTATGTTGGTGCTGGTTCTGGCCGGGGCATCGATGCTGGTCGGCAACCTGGCGGCGATTCCCCAGACCAATGTGAAACGGATGCTGGCGTATTCTTCAATCGCCCAGGCCGGCTACCTGCTGACCGGTCTTCTGTCCAGCACGGTAGCCGGAGTCACGGGGATGATGTTCTATCTGATGATTTATGCGTTTGCCAATGCCGGGGCTTTTGCCGTGGTGGCGGCTGTAAGCAAGCACCGTAACAGTGAAAATATTACCGATCTGGCCGGACTGGCCCGCCAGGCGCCGGTTCTGGCGGTGACCATGACGGTATCCATGCTTTCGATGGCCGGCATTCCGCCACTGGCTGGCTTCATGGGCAAATTCTTCCTGTTTTCCTCAGCAATCGACGCCGGCTATCTTTGGATCGCCGTTCTCGGTTTTGTTCTGTCGATGGTCTCGGTGTATTATTATCTGATCGTTGTGAAGTCGATGTATATGGCCGAGCCGCCCGATGACCGCCCCTTTGAAATGGGGCTGCCGATTCGGTTCACGGTTGCGTTTGCAATGACGGCGACTGTAGCAATGGGAGTTTTCCCTGCGCCACTGTCGCGTCTGGCCGAACTGGCGGCTCAGTCGTTGTTCAGATAGGAGCCGGACAGAGAGGCCCCTGAACGCCGTTAGCGTTCAGGGGCCTCTCTGTCTTTGCTTCTAAACCAAAGCCTGCGTCAGTCCATGAGTCGTTCCGTATTGAAGTCCAGCTGGATCAAAGTTCCTGCGCCAGGTTCGCTGGAAACCCTGACGGTCGCCTTGTGCAGTTCAATGATCTGACGGGCGATGGCCAGCCCCAGCCCAGCGCCGCCATCCTCCGGCTGATGCGATTTATCGACTTTATAGAAGCGTTCCCAGATGTAGGGCAGGTCCTCGGCGGGAATCCCAATGCCGGTGTCCTGGATTGAACAACGCAGGGCGCCGGTTTCCGTTTGCGTCAGGGACAAGGTTACATCGCCGCCGGCCGGGGTGTACTTTACAGCGTTGTCGGCCAAAATCAGCAGCAATTGCACCAATCGGTCACGGTCTCCCTGAACCGGCGGCAAATCAGCGTCGATAGCGATCTGAAGACGAATCTGCCTGGCCTCGGCCAGTGGCGACATCATCTGCTGAACATGCCGGACGATTTCTGCCAGACTGACGCTGTCAAAGCTGACTCTGGCTTCGGCGGTCTGCAGTTTGCTCAGGTCCAACAGGCTCTTGATCAGGCGCTCCAACCGGACGGCCTCGTCACGGACCATTTGCAGAAAGCTGTCGATCTGCGCCCGGTCGTCGACGGTCCCGTCCACGATCGCTTCCGAATAGCCACGGATGATTGTAAGCGGCGTGCGCAGCTCGTGCGAAACGTTGGCGATGAAATCCCGGCGCAATTTTTCGGTTTTTGCCGCTTCCAGCATGAATTGGCCCAGATCTGCGGCGAGTTCATTGATCGACAAGCCCAGACGGCCGATTTCATCCGTGCTGTCGACTTGTACCCGGGCGTTGTAGTCGCCTTTGGCGATGGCGCCGGTCGTCGACTGCATGGCGCGGAGCGGACGCACCAGACTGCGGGTCAGCAGCTGGATGACGACAAAAGACAGCAGGATGCCGGCCAAAGCGCCCAGGCCGACAAACCAGAAAATATGGCGCAAAAAATCGTTGACGGCGGCGACAGGCGAATTGATCACGACCGCGCCATCGACTCTGCCATTGCTCAGGATGACCGGCACGCCAACCACGACCATGCGTTCTTCATAGACCGGGTGCACGATCACCTTACTCCATAGTTCGCCGCGATAGACGGAATCCAGTTCGGCGGTCAGGCTGCGCAGAGCGCCCTGCATGGGCAGAGTTCCGCTGTCAGGCGTACCGCCGGCCGGATTTCGTCCCATGCCTCCGCCCATGCCGCTTCGTCCTTTACCCATGCCCAACCCCATGCCGCCGCGGGGCGCGACGCCGTGTCCGCCCTGGGAAAAGGCGAGCGGCTGCCTGTTAGCATCCAGTACCCAAATGCGGGAGTCGAGAAAAGTATCCATGTCCGTGAGAATATCGCTCAACGTTGTTTTGGGTGACGGGTTTTCCTTGAAGGCGGCGATCCTTTTGGCCAGTTCGCTTCCCTTTTGCGTCAGATCCTGCTGTTTTTCCGTCAGCATCCGGTCACGGATAAACAGGGAAGAACTCCAAAAGATGGCGACCAGCACAACCGTGATGACCAACATGAAGGCGGTGACCAATTTTGCCTGAAATGACCACTTGTTCATGGGTTCACTTGCGTCGGGGCGGATGTTTCAAAGCGATAGCCGAGTCCCCAGACAGTGGCGATTTTCCAACAGGGACTGCCGCCAACGTCCAACTTTTGTCGTAAGCGCTGGATATGGATGTCGACCGTGCGGGTGTCGATGGTGGCGTCCAGGCCCCATACTGAATGCAACAGGCTTTCCCGTGTATAGACATGACCGGGGTGGCTGGCCAGTGTGTGCAGCAAATCAAATTCCTTGGCAGTGAGTTCTTTTTCCGCACCGTCGATCTTGACTGATCGCGATTGCGGATCAATTACCAGCATACAGTGCCGGACCGGGGGAATCAGCGGCGGTTCTTTGGAAATTTTCGGCGGTTTGTCAGCATCAAAACGTCGGCGCAGGATAGCGCGGATGCGGGCGACGATTTCCTGCGGATTGAATGGTTTTTCCACATAATCGTCGGCGCCGCTGTCGAAGGCGAGCAGTTTGTCGTCGGTTTCGGTACGGGCAGTGAGCAGCAGGACCGGCGTCGTGCCGAGTTTGCGAATCTGGCGGCAGGTTTCCAGTCCGTCCAGCACCGGCATCATGATGTCGAGCACGATCAGGTCTGGCTTATCCTGCGGTAACCGCAACATAGCTTCCAGACCGTTCTCTGCCTCGGTGACGCAAAAACCGGCCTTTTCCAGATACAGACGCAACAGATTTCGGATGCGGGCATCGTCATCGACGACCAGGATTTTTTGTTTTTCCATCAGGCAACCCTTCTAACGTGAATAGTGACGGGGACTGCCCGAGGCATTTTTCGTCACTATCCACAGAATTTTTACTTGGGTTTAGGTTTTACCTCACTTGGCACTTCACGATTGATTGTTAACATCATTATAGCGTGAAAATATTGATAGTGTGTTGAAAATGTGACAAAAGGCGAATTTTGTCAGTTGTTCGCAGGAAGCGAAAGAAATATAAATTCTTAATTTCCATGTGTTCAAAGGAAGGAGTGATAAAATTATAAGATATCCCGGCTTTTTGTAGCTGAACTTTGTGACGGTGGGCTAATGTGCTTTGGCAGAATTAATCATAGACTAATAAATAAGCGTACCATTTCTTTTTGTCAGGAGTGATTAATCGTGATCAGGCACAAAGTGAATCACAATTTGTGGCACGGACACAATTCTCGCAGGTTACGTCTTCATCTGTTTCTTCACGCATCGGCCATTGGTCTGATCAACCTGGCGGCTGGCTGGCTCCTGCTGTCCGGCGGTCTTCCGTAAGTGATAGCTGAAAATTCAGCCGAATTTGGGTTCCTTTACCCGGAACTGCGACTGACGTTGTTGCCGCGCGAATAGCCAATCGGTTGGCGGTTTCCATCAACCAGCCAGATGCCTGAAACGACCAGTTTTTCATCGGGTCCAGGCGGTCTGTTCTCCGCCGCTGAGTCGGCTATATAGACAGGCGGACATCGCAGCGATATAGTCGCTGGCATATTCGATCTCCTGCGGTGTTTCGGTGAAAATGCTGATCAGGATCGGTCCGTTTGCTCCTTCGATAATTCCCACGTCAGCCAGGACATCGTCCAGTTCGCCGATTTTGTGGATGACCTTTCGCTGCTGCATATAGCGGGCCAGTTCATCAGGAAAAACCGAATGGGCCATTGCATTCAGCATAAAGGCTGTTTTATACGGGCCGATCAGTTTACCGAGATAAAGCTGCTCAAAGATCAGCGCCATGTCCTGGGCGGTGGTGACATTGGAGTAGCCAAAAGCTTTGCGGGCCTGATCGTCACGAATCGTGGTGTGCTTCATGCCCAGCCGGGAAAAATGTTCGCGGATGATTTCCGGCCCGATGGCTTCTTCGATTTCGTCCAAAAAGTCGGCGAAATAGTCATTGTCGCTGACGGTCAGCATTAATTCCACGCCGGTGTCGTATACGGCGCGCATGGCTGGGTCTGCCTGTTCGTAAAAATGCCGGTACATAACGATGGAGACGGGGACTTTGACGGTCGAGGCGGCGGCAAAGATGTCATCCGGATTTAACACCAGCACCTGACCGGTCTTTAAATTTTTTGCATATACGCCGACAGCGCCCTGAAACTTGCCGACCAACGCACACTCAGTTGCGGAAAGGAATTGCGGGCTCGTGACAGACGATTGTACTTTTGTCGCCAGGCTCGGCGGCCTGGTGGCAGGCTGTGTGGTGACAGGTAGTGCGGGGGTTGTCGCGGCAAAACCGGTCAGCGTTCCTCCGACCAGTAAAATTAGCGCCAGAACACCATAAAGAATCGTGTTGCGTTTCATCGTTCTCGACCTCCAAAAGGTTTCTTCCTTTTAATGATAGAGCAGAGATGTCTCGTAGGTATGACGCAACTGTAACAAATGTGTGAACTTTGCTTAAATATATAATTAAAGGTAGATATATTATTGAATGACTGAATCCAACAAGAAAGAGGGACTGGATAAAACTTATCGATAAGTTTTATCCAGTCCCTCTTTCTTGTTGTGTAATCGCTATTTTAGGCGGCTTATTTCAGCCACTCGGCAATCGCTTCGGCTGTGGGGATTTTCCCCGCCACTTTGACCTTGCCGTCAATCACCAGCGCCGGGGTGATCATTACGCCGTATTCAGTGATTTGGTTGATGTCTGTAACTTTACTTACAGTGGCGTCGACGCCCGAGAGCCCCACTGCCTGTTTGGCATTGGATTCCAATTTTTGGCATTTGGCGCAACCGATACCTAAGATTTCTATTTTTTTGCTCATGCTGATTCCTCCTTCGGTTTGGGGTAGGCGCAAGGCTCTGTTAGCGGATCGATACGTACGGGGGTCTCTGTTGAGATCGTCAGGCGGCACAGCTGCTCTATAACTGCAAAGGCTTCGGGGTTGAGTCGGTAAAAAATCCAGCGACCTTCGCGCTCATCGATCACCACGCCCGCTGTGCGAAGCACCCGCAAGTGATTGGATATAGCCGGCTGACTCATCGGAAAACAGGAGAGAAACGCGCAGACGCAGCGTTCTTTGCCAGCCAGCATTTTGACGATTTCCAGGCGGGTTTCGTCGCCAAGCGCCTTGAAAATTTTAGCCATAGCACGTGATGTCATCATAGTCAGCACCTCACTTTAACGGACGATTTGCCTTGACCGCTTCCGCCATCCGCTCGACTACTTCGGATTCGGCAGGGGTGGAGCCCTTGACCAGTCCGAACTGGGTCAGAACAAACTCTGTATAAGGCAAACCGTTTTTTTCAAACATTTTTTTTCCGCAACCGACAGGACAGCCGTCAATGATAATATTGTCGGCTTCTCGCGCCGATTCGATAAAGCCGGACAGGTCGGCGCCGATGCCGGACAGACAACTCATGCCGCCCCATTCTTCGTCATCTAACCTGCGAGCCACAAGGTCGGCGATGTGTCCTAAATCAGCAGCGCCGGAGCAGGCATAAAGCAGGCGGGCTTTTTCTTCGCTGTTACAGCCGCAGGAACAGGAACACTGAGACATAGAAATCACTACTCCCTCATATGAACTTTGATAATATATTAGAATATTTTTATATAAAATGTCAAGAAGGGGTTGCTAAAAAATCCTGGTCGCGTTAATATATTGATAGATGCTTATATATTTATTGTTTATTAAGGAAGTGTTGGTCATGAGTGAACGAAACAAATTGCTGTTGATGATAGGGGTCTTTCTGGGCGCGTACTTTCTGCCCATTGAAAATGCCCGGGTCCAGGGGGCTTTGGTTGAAGGTTTTACGATGCTCAAGGACTATGCCCGCGAGCATGTACTGTTGTGCCTGGTACCGGCGTTTTTTATTGCCGGGGCGATCTCGGTATTTGTCCGGCAGGATGCGGTGATGCGGTATCTGGGCGCCGGGGCGAATAAAGTACTGGCCTATGGCGTAGCCTCGGTGTCCGGCACGATTCTGGCCGTGTGTTCCTGTACAGTGTTGCCATTGTTTTCGGGAATCTATCGCCGCGGCGCGGGACTGGGACCGGCGACGGCGTTTCTCTATTCGGGGCCGGCGATCAATGTGCTGGCGATTATTCTGACGGCGCGGGTGTTGGGCCTGGAACTGGGGATTGCCAGAGCGGTCGGCGCAATTGTGTTCTCCATCGTGATCGGGATTTCCATGGGCTGGATTTTCCGCAACGAGGAATCGCAGCGGCTGGCGGCTATGCCGGAGACAGAGCTGGAAGAACCCAAACGCAGGCCCTGGAAAGATATCACTTATTATGCTTCGATGGTGGCGTTCCTGGTGTTTGCCAACTGGGGCAATCCGCAGACGAACGAAGGCGTTTTTGCCACGATTTTTCAAATCAAATGGTGGCTTTCCGGAATCAGCCTGGCCATCGTTCTGTGGACCAGTTTCAATTGGTTTGACGGCGAAGAACGTACAGACTGGCTGGACAGCACCTGGTTCTTTGCCAAGCAGGTATTCCCACTGCTCATCGGTGGGGTCCTGGTGGCAGGCTTCCTGACCGGCCGGGCCGGCACCGACGCAGGGATCATTCCCGATTCTTGGATTACGGGTCTGGTTGGCGGCAATAGTCTGCAGTCCAACCTGATCGCCAGTATAGCCGGCGCATTCATGTACTTCGCCACCTTGACCGAAGTGCCGATTTTGCAGGGTCTGCTTGGGTCCGGCATGGGCAAGGGACCGGCATTGGCGCTGCTGCTGGCGGGACCGGCGCTTAGCCTGCCGAGCATGATCGTCATCCGTCAGGTCATGGGTACGGCGAAAATGCTTACCTATGTCTCACTGGTTGTCGTGATGTCGACGACGATGGGCATGACCTACGGACTTCTGTTTTAAGGGAGAATGAATCATGGGCAAGCACGATTACGATCATGGCCACGGAAGCGAACATAGTCACGGACACAGTCACGGACTTCAGCGCGAGGGCAACAGCAAGGCGCTCGCCTGGGCTTTTGGCATAACGGCGGTGATCATGGTGGCGGAGGCGGTCGGCGGCTGGATGACCAACAGTCTGGCGCTGATGTCGGACGCCGGTCACATGCTCAGCGACGCCGCGTCGCTCGGACTTAGCCTGCTGGCGATCCGCTTCGCCCAGCGGGCCTCCTCCCCCAGCAATAGCTACGGCTACCGGCGGCTGGAGATTCTGGCCGCCCTGGCCAATGGGATTGCCTTGTTCGGAATTGCCGTTGCCATCACCTGGGAAGCCTGGCACAGGCTATTTGCGCCGCCGACGGTGGCGAGCCTGCCGATGATGGGAATCGCGGTCATCGGCCTTCTGGCCAACCTGGCCAGCGCCTGGGTGCTGCTGCACCAGGGTGATGTGAAAGACAATCTGAATCTGCGCAGCGCCTATCTGCATGTGCTCGGCGACGCGCTGGGTTCTGTCGGCGCGATTTTTGCCGGGGCGGTCATGTATTTCTATGGTTGGTATATTGCTGACCCCATTATCAGCGTGTTTGTGGCATTGTTGATTCTGAGGGGAGCCTGGGGAGTTGTGTCCCAATCCCTGCACATTTTGATGGAAGGGACACCGGCGGGATCGGATATTGAAGCGATCGTCGCGTCGCTGGAGAGCATACCCGGAGTGGCCAATGTCCATGATGTCCATGTCTGGTCTGTGACCTCAGGCTACGATGTATTCAGCGGTCATCTGGTCGTTTGCCCGGGAATCAATGCCAGTCAGGTGATTGCCGAAGGGTCGGCTTTGCTGGAGCGACAGTTTGGCATTCGCCATACGACGATGCAGGTATTGGTGGAAGGAGACGATTGCAGCGGGCTGAATTGTCAGGGAGACAACTGCCCGTTCGATGACCGGTCCCAGCCAAAATCTAAGTAAAACATCGCTAAGAAATATTGCACCACAAACGGGAAAGGATGAGCGATTTGAATAAGTGGGTGTTGATGGTTTTCGTGGGGGTGCTGATTTTTACGGTTGCCCAGGCGTCGTTATCAGAGGCGGCAGTGAAACCGGTCCTGTATTTTTGGGGCGAAGGCTGCCCGGCCTGCAAGGAAGTGGCGCCGGTCATTGACAAGCTGATTGCCGGGAATATTCTGGTCGAAAAATACGAAGTCTACAATGATCGGAACAATATGGACCGCCTGGCGATGCTGTTCAAAGTGAAGGACGTGCCGGAGCAGCACTGGATGATTCCGGTTGCATTTTATAATGGTGAAATGTATATGGGCGCTCCCAACATTTTGGCGTTGGCAAAAGAATTGACGCTGGAGTAATTATTGTCCGGCGTCAATTCTTTTGCCAACAGAATTTTGCTTGCCACCATTGACACCCGCTCATATATGAGTATAATCAAATATAAGAATTTAAAAATATAATCCAGTTCATGTGGTAATTAAATGTAATAATTGAGATTGGATGTGTAAGCTATGGAACTGGTCGAAATGTTGAAAGCCCTGTCCGATGAAACCAGGTTGCGCATCCTGAATGTGCTGCGCCAGGAAACTTTGTGCGTCTGTGATTTGGAAAACATGCTCAAACTAAGCCAGTCCAATGCGTCGCGGCATTTGACCAAACTCCGCCATTGCCGGCTGATTGTCGCGGAAAAGCAAGCCCAGTGGGTGTATTACCGACTTGACGATCAGACAATCCGGAACCATCCGTTTTTACGGCAACTGTTGGATCAGGAACTGGACAAAAACCCGAAGTGCCAGAAGGACATGATGCGGCTCACAAAGGACCGGGCCGCCAGAGGTAACTGCGAGACAGGATGTTGAACCTAAATTTACGGTGCATAGCGCGAAATGGTTGCGGCAAAATGAGAATCGAAAAAATGGAGGTAATACAATGAGGCAGGAAAAATTGCCGGCGATAGGTTTTTTTGAAAAATATTTGACGGTTTGGGTTGCATTATGTATGGTTGTCGGGATACTGATCGGCAAATATTTGGTGTTCATCCCTAACTTTTTGTCCCGGTTTGAATATGCGAACGTTTCGATTCCGGTCGCGATTCTTATCTGGGTTATGATTTATCCGATGATGATGAAAGTTGACTTTCAAAGTATCAAAAACATCAAAAACAATCCCAAAGGGTTGTACATCACCTGGGTTACCAATTGGCTGATCAAGCCGTTTACCATGTATGGCATCGCCGCATTCTTTTTTTACGTTGTGTTTAAGTCCATAATTCCGGCACATCTGGCGAAGGATTATCTGGCCGGAGCTGTTTTGCTGGGAGCGGCGCCCTGTACGGCGATGGTGTTTGTCTGGAGCCATTTAACCAAGGGCGATCCGGCCTATACCATAGTACAGGTGGCAACGAATGATTTGATCATCCTGATTGCGTTTACGCCGATTGTTGCGTTTTTACTGGGTGTGAGCGGAGTAAGCGTTCCCTGGGAGACGCTGATGCTTTCAGTGATACTGTTTGTGGTTATTCCACTGACCGCAGGCATAATGACCCGCTTGTCGGTAATTAAAAACAGGGGCGAAGAATATTTTAACGACTCTTTTCTGCCCAGATTCAACAATATTACCATAGCGGGCTTGTTATTGACGTTGATCATTATATTTTCATTCCAGGGCAAGGTCATATTGGAGAATCCTTTGCACATTTTTTTGATCGCCATTCCGCTGACGATTCAGACGTTCCTGATTTTCTTTATCGCCTATTTGGCGGCAAAACTGCTGAAGCTGCCGCATAACGTCGCGGCTCCCGCCGGAATGATCGGCGCGTCCAATTTCTTTGAGCTGTCGGTGGCGGTGGCGATTGCCCTGTTCGGCACGAGCTCGCCGGTGGTTCTGGCAACGATTGTCGGCGTGTTGGTGGAAGTCCCGGTCATGTTAGTGTTGGTTAAAATTGCTAATAACACAACTGGCTGGTTCGATGACAAGGCTTGAGTTAGGAGGGTTAAAGACTTCCCTGTACTGCTGATAAAAGATTTCGAGAGCGTAGCAATGGGCTTTTAGTTAAAGGAGACGGTATGGTGTTTGAAAAGTTTGCAAATTTTGTGATTTTTCAATGGATGGGACTGAATCCTGGTGATCCTTTTGCCACCGCGCTCAATTTTTTCGTATATGGTGTGCCGAAGATTTCAGTGCTGATGATGGGGACAGTCTTCATCGTTTCGATTATCCGATCTTACATTCCGCCGGAAAAAACAAAAAAATATTTAAGTCATCGACGAACCCTTGTAGGTAATATTCTAGCTGCGTTAATCGGGATACTGACCCCTTTCTGTTCATGTTCTGCTGTTCCACTATTCATTGGTTTTATGGAAGCCGGTGTTCCCTTGGGGGTAACCTTTTCGTTCTTAGTGTCGTCGCCCATGGTGAACGAAGTCGGCTTAATTATGATGCTTGGCATGTTTGGCTGGAAAATCGCCCTCTTGTATGTAACCAGCGGTGTTATCATCGCAATCATTAGCGGGTACGTTATTGGTAAATTGAAACTGGAACATTTAGTTGAAGACTATGTATATAAAATCAAAAGCGTGGATATGGAATTGCGTGAACCTGCATTCTCGGAAAGATGCCGGGAGGCGAAGAATTTTACTGCGAATTTTATGAAAAATACGTTGTTGTATATTGCATTTGCGATGGCTATTGGCGGGTTCATTCATGGCTACGTACCGAGTGGGTTTCTCACAGCTTATGCAGGGAAAGATAATCCACTGGCAGTTCCGTTAGTGGTTCTGATCGGTGTACCAATGTATAACAGCGCTGCGGGGATGGTGCCAATCATTTACCCATTAGTTGAAAAGGGATTGCCTCTTGGAACTTCGTTGGCATTTTTAATGTCAGTGGCGGCGCTTAGCCTTCCGTCAATGATTATTCTCCGCAAGGTGCTAAAAGTGAAATTGATTGGTATTTTCGTCAGTATCCTGAGCGTGGCGATCATATTCACCGGATATCTCTTTAACGCGCTAGTTTAAAAAAGGAGGAAAAATAAGCTGAAGATTGAGATTTTTGAATCAGGGTGTTGCAAACCAAGCAATGTATATGGGTTGGTAGAACGGGCGGTTAACGAAAGCGCTGTTAATGCAGAAATGACAAAAGTCAGTGATACTATAGAGGCCATCAAACGAGGGATCATGCGAACTCCGGCTTTAGTTATTGACGATAAATTAGTCTGCGCCGGACGTGTACCGGAATATGACGAAATCGTCAATTGGTTATCGGGCGGAAAATCGTCAAGATAGAATCGTCGAATTAATCTTCATAAGCGATAGGAGATATTTTTCGTGAATACTTTTATTGACACCCTCGGCTATTTTCTGTTTATTACCGCCGAACTTACGGTATTGTTTTTGGGAATCAGTACCATCGTGGCCCTGGTGTTGATGTATGTGCCGCAGGAAAAAATCAGGCAATGGATGGCGGGGAAAGGGATCGCAGGCAATTTTGTCGGCGCATTGGTCGGCGCATTAACGCCATTCTGTGCCTGTTCTACCATTCCGTTGACTCTCGGTTTTTTGGGAATGGGGATCTCTTTTGGCGCCGTGATGTCCTTTGTCATCGCTTCGCCGTTGATGAATCCGATAATATTCACAATAATGGCGGCGCTAATGGGATGGAAGACCGCCGGAGTTTACTTGCTGGTTACTTTTATCGGGGCGGTTGTTTTTGGCGTTGTCCTTGAGAAAACAGGTGGTGCGAAATATGTGAAGAATGTACGTATCAAAGGCTGCGGACAGGCGGCTGAGTCAGGGCCGGAACTTTTTAAGGATAAGTTGCGGCTGGCATTTTCCAAGGCTTGGGGTGATTTTACCGGTATTTTAGTATATTTGCTGATTGGCGTCGGCATAGGAGCAGGTATTTATGGATATTTACCGCAGGACATTGTTTTAAGGTTTGCTGGTCCTGATAACCCTTTGGCTATCCCTATAGCAGCCGTTATAGGAATTCCTCTCTATATTCGGGCTGAGTCTGCCATCCCGATCGGCGTGGCGTTGATGGGAAAAGGGATGAGCGTTGGCGCTGTTATCGCTCTGATCATCGGCGGCGCAGGTATGGCGATTCCCGAAATGAGCATGCTGGCCGGGATATTTAAGAAAAAACTGGTCGCCGCTATTGTTTTTGTAATATTTCTTACTGCGGTAATCGGTGGCTATATTTTTAATATGATTAGCTAACATATAGCAGACAGATCATATGCGGCGCCTGGAAAAACCAGTGACCGAATTGCAGTCAAGTGCAAGAAGCGCGAGCCAAAGCGGCGAAACTTTTCACACTGGATCAGTACGCAATTGACGGGAGAGGACTGATTTCGATGGAAAAGACGACAGAGTCTGTTTGGCAAGAAATGCGGCAACCGCTGTTATATAGGTAACAGCAGATAGGCGAAACAAGAGGAGTGTGGATTATTATGACACAGGAACAAAACAAACCAGGCGAGTCTGCCTGCTGCGGCGCAGATTGCTGCTGCGGCCCGGCGGTCGTAGAGTCGGGCAAGCGTCAGGTCGTCATCGATTTTCTCTATCTGGATCTGGAAGTCTGCACCTGGTGCAAGGGGACCGGCGACAGTCTGGAAGGGGCGTTGGCCCAGGTGGAAAACGTGTTGCAGGCTGGCGGAGTCGCGGTTGTAGTCAACCGAATTCATGTCGACAGCGAGGATAAAGCGATGCGGCACCGGTTTGCCAGCTCGCCGACAATCCGCGTGAATGGACGCGACATCCAGATGGAAGGCAAAGAAAGCAAATGCGAGTCTTGCGGCGATTTGTGCGGCGACGACGTGAACTGCCGGATTTGGCTGTATCAGGGGAAAGAGTACACCAGTCCGCCGCCGGCGATGATTGTCGATGCAATCCTCCGTGAAGTTTATGGTCAGCCAGTAGCCGCGGCAGAGTCGGGCGAACCGTTCGTGCTGCCGGACAATCTGCGGAAATTTTTCCGGGCGATGCAAAACAAAAAGTAACAAAGGGGCTTTAATTTGAAACGGCTTACCTGGATTGGCCTGGTTATGGGAGTTCTGCTTCTGGCCGGCTTGCTGGCGGGTTGCGCCGCACCTGCCGTTAAGTCGGTCCGGCTGCAGGACCCGGAGGCCCGGATGCCTCTGACTGCGCCCAAGGCGACAGCGATTACGACGTTTCGCGTGGCGGGTTCCTCCATTCTTTCCCCGATGGAAACGGTGGACGGTTACGAGCCGCTGCTAAAAGATATTGCAGCAGGGATTGCTGTAAGAGGCAGGGAAGGGAAAGCTGTGTGCGAACTGCGAAAGAGTTCTCACACAGCTTTTTTTTAGTCGATAAGAAAATTTGACATAATATCTTATCGAAATAAGCGCAGCCACAACTTTCGTTGTCACCAGAGGTTCGGCGAAAGCCGGGTTTTCTAATGTCAGGGATATCCCTGACAAAAAATGTGATATGTCCTGATACACAAACCGGAAGAACAGGTGTAAAATGACAATGTTATTGCGACTATTTTGCGAAAAGGGGGAGTGCTCACATGGCTCAGCAAGACATTTTGATTGTGATGCAAGCCGATCTGGAACGGGTGCTGAAGAAACCGGCAGGGCAGCGCCGCTGGGCAATGTTGATCGACACGCGAAAATGCGTCGGTTGCCATGCCTGTACCATCGGTTGCGTCTCGGAGCACAAGTTGCCGCCGGGAGTAGTGTATCGGCCGGTGATCGACCAGATGACGGGGGTCTATCCGGATGTGAAACAAAAATTCACGCCCCGGCCCTGTTTCCAATGTGAAAAGCCGTCCTGCGTCAGTGTCTGCCCAGTCGGCGCGACGAAAAAGGAAGCTGACGGCATCGTTTCGATCAACTATGAAACCTGTATCGGCTGCCGCTCCTGCGTGGCTAACTGCCCTTACGGTGCGCGCACCTTTGACCGGGGCGTCGATTACACCCAGGATACGCCGCAAAAGCAGCCGTATGAAGCGGCGACTTTTTATGAGTATGACAAAGCCTGGAAACGCGACAGCCACAGTTCGGCCATGGTCGGCAGCGCCCGCAAGTGTCATTTCTGCAGCAGCCGGCTGACCAAGGGCTTATTACCCGTCTGTGTCACCACCTGCATCGGCCGGGCCACCTATTTCGGCGACCTGAAGGACGAGCAGTCGCTGCTGGCGCAGACCCTGAAAAAAGGCAAACCCTATCGATTCAAGGAAGAGACCGGGAATGATCCCCAGGTCTACTACTTATAGGAGGTGCCAGCAGTGATGAAAACAGTACGAACCCTGTTGCTCCTGTTTTTTGTCGCCGGCATTGCGGCGGCGTTTGGCAAAGCGTTCCTCTGGGGCGAGAGCGTGACGAAATACGGCGCGTATGTGCCCTGGGGACTGTGGATCGGTATTTATATTGCTTTGGTCGGCGCTGCGGCCGGTTGTGTGGTTTGGGGCGCCTGTCTGTCGCCGCAAAATAGCGACGGCAAAGGAACCGAAACTGCGTCGGCGCTGCTGGCCGCCGCTCTTTGTCTGGCTTTTGGCCTGGCGTTTGTCGGTATCGACCTCGGCAAGCCGTTGCAGGGATTTCGGATTTTCCTGCATCCGGCGTTTGCTTCGCCGCTGGCCTGGGCTTCCTGGCTGTATGGACTGTTCTTCGTCAGTGTGGCTGGCTATTTCCTGACGGCTATGAAGCGGCCGCTGCTGCTATTGGCGGTGGTCAGCGCAATTTGCTTTACCGTGGCGGAAGCGCTGTTCTTCGGCCAGATGGTGTCCCGGCCGCTTTGGTACTCCTGGCTCACAACGCCACTGTTCCTGGCCGCCGCCGCATCCGCCGGCGCAGCCCTGCTGCTGCTGG
>Ga0351945_1027_pt1 | contig 21862 bp, 23 predicted proteins | sample BONcelT113001F14_FD_205814 | JGI IMG/M metagenome (GOLD analysis project Ga0351945, IMG submission 205814) | Enriched cells from coal bed in the Powder River Basin, Montana, United States - BONCAT cells T11 rep3 HSBNCT.T11.300.1.F14 ... | reverse complement strand
CTGTTCTTCTGTCAAACCATGGAGCTGTTGCCTGTGCGGCTAGCATTGATGAAGCTTTATTGATTGCCGAGATCGTAGAAAAAGCAGCTCATATTCATGTGATTGCCGAACAGTTGGGTGGTGCGAGGCGTTTAATTGACGAAGACATTCTGTTAATGCGGAACTTTTATGTGGAGGATGATGATAATGAACAGGCTTCTCCTTGAATCCGGTAATTATTTGGACTCATCAGGAAATGTTCTTGCCGGCGATGTGGGCATTGAAGACGGCAAGATCCTTTTTATTGGCTCGGCGCCTAAAGGCTGGCAGTCGGACCAGATAATTGACTGTCGGGATAAGCTGACGATTCCTGGATTTGTCAATGCCCATACACATGCCGCAATGACTTTATTGCGTAGTTATGCCGATGACATGGCGCTTATGGATTGGCTGCAACAAAAGGTCTGGCCGGCGGAAGCGAATCTGACGGGAGAAGACGTATATTGGGGCAGCCAATTGGCCATTGCAGAAATGTTGGCGTCAGGAACAACAGCTTTTGCCGATATGTATTTCTTTATGGACCGGGTTGCTCAGGCCTGCGTTGAAACGGGGATTAGGGCGTCCTTGTCAAGAGGACTGATTGCAGCCGGGGCTTCGGAGGAGAATCTGCGATTATCAGAAAATGAACAATTGTTCATAGATTACCACGGAGCCGAAAACGGCCGTATATCAGTCATGCTTGGCCCACATGCGCCATATACCTGCCCGCCGGAGTGCATGAAAAAAGTTGTGGCACTGTCAGAGAGAATTGGTGCGGAAATTCATGTGCATCTGGCCGAGACCCAGTGGGAAGTTAACCAGAGCCAGAAAAAATATGGCAAATCTCCAGTTTCGCTATTAGATGAATTGGGCGTTTTTGAACGGGGAACCCTGGCTGCACATTGCGTTTGGGTTTCGCCGCAAGATATTGAAATTTTGGCGGCGAAAAAAGTTCGGGTTGCTCACAATCCGTCCAGCAATCTAAAACTTGCCAGTGGTGCGGCGCCGGTGACTGCAATGCTGGAAGCCGGGGTAATTGTCGGTCTGGGCACGGATGGCGCGACCAGTAACAATAACCTTGATATGCTGGAAGAAGTCCGACTGGCTTCTTTCCTGCAGAAATTAAACCGGATGGACCCGACAGTGCTGCCAGCCCGACAGATACTGAGCCTTTCAACCCAAGGCGGGGCAGCCGCTCTTGGACAGGCGGAGTCGCTGGGGCGGATTGAAGTGGGTTGCAATGCTGATTTGGCAGTCTTTGACATGACAGCTCCCCATTGGTATCCCAGACATGATCTTGCGTCAATGCTGGCATATTCGGCTAATTCCGCCGACGTCCTCTATACATTGGTTGATGGCCGGATTCTCTATTCAAAAGGAGAATTTATGACTCTTGACATTGAAAGGGTCAAGGCGGAAGCCGCAGCCCGTGGGCTTCGCCTGGCGAAATAGGTATCTTCAGAAGGAGGAATTCAGTTGTACAAAATTCTAGAAGTCGAAGAACTGTCGGAAGGAGTAAAATCGTTCATCATTGATGCTCCGCTGGTTGCCCGAAAATGTGAGGCCGGGCAATTTATCATTCTGAGAATTGATGAGAACGGGGAGCGAATTCCCTTGACCATCGCCGATTATAGCCGGGAAAAAGGAACGATTCAGCTGATTTTTCAGGAAGTCGGCGCGACGACCAGAAAGCTGGGCCAGCTGAATGCCGGCGATGCGTTGCTGGACGTTGCAGGACCGTTGGGCAAGGCGACTGAAATTGAAAACTTTGGCGTTGTTGTTTGCATCGGTGGAGGCATCGGCGTGGCACCTGTTTATCCGATAGCCCGCGCTTATAAAAATGCTGGTAACAAAGTAATTTCGATTATTGGCGCCAGAAATTCCGATCTGCTGATAATGGAAAAAGAAATGCGTTCGGTCAGTGACGAGCTTCATATTACTACCGACGATGGTTCAGCCGGTCGAAAAGGGCTGGTAGTGGACCCGCTGAAAGACATGATTGCCACCGATCAAAAAATCGACCGGGTGATGGCGATCGGACCGATGGTGATGATGCGAGGCGTGGCCGAAGTCACCCGGTCGCATGAAATTCATACCTTGGTCAGTCTGAACCCGATTATGGTTGATGGAACCGGCATGTGTGGCGGCTGCCGCTGCAGTGTTGGCGGCGAAACCAAATTCGCCTGTGTCGATGGGCCTGAGTTCGATGGCCATAAAGTAGATTTTAATGGCCTGATGGCCCGGGCCCGGATGTATCAGACCGAAGAACGGCAATGCAAGGGGTATGGCGCATGTCACAAGTAAAGCATAGAATGCCTGAACAAGATCCCAAGGTTCGCAGGCATAATTTTAACGAAGTCGCTCTTGGCTACGACGAAGAAACTGCCCGGGCCGAAGCAGCCCGTTGTCTTCAGTGCAAACATGCTCCCTGTGTTAGGGGCTGTCCAGTTGAAATAAATATTCCTGCTTTTATTCAAAAAGTTAAGGAAGGCGACTTTGTATCCGCCAACAGCATCATCCGTCAGCATAACAACCTTCCGGCTGTCTGCGGTCGCGTTTGCCCGCAGGAAGACCAGTGCGAAAAGCTTTGCGTACGGGGGATAAAAGGTGAACCGGTCGGAATTGGCCGCCTTGAAAGATTTGTTGCGGACTTCTCGATGGGTGGAACCTGCCCGTTACCGGAGATGCCGCCGGCGGATAAGTTGGGCCGGGTGGCAGTTATCGGCGGGGGACCGGCCAGTCTTACGGCTGCCGGAGACTTGGCCCGAATTGGTTATCAGGTATCCTTATTTGAGGCCCTGCACACGCCAGGGGGCGTGCTGATGTATGGAATTCCCGAATTTCGCCTGCCAAAGGATATTGTCAAATGTGAGATCGAAATTTTGAAATATCTCGGCGTTGAAATGAATGTCAACGCTGTGATTGGAAAAACTTTCACTGTCGATGAATTGCTGCAGGAACAAAGCTATGATGCGGTATTCATCGGAACCGGGGCCGGCCTGCCCCATTTTATGAAAATGCCGGGCGAGAACTTGAATGGAGTTTACTCTGCCAATGAATTCCTGACCAGGGTCAATCTTATGAAAGCTTATAAATTCCCCGAAACAGCGACACCGGTCAAGGTGGGCCGCAATGTGGCGGTTGTCGGCGGCGGCAATGTCGCGATGGATTCTGCCCGAACGGCTTTGCGACTAGGGGCTGAGAAAGTTTACATCGTTTACCGCCGTTCGCAGAAAGAAATGCCGGCCCGGGCTGAAGAAGTAGAGCATGCCCATGAAGAGGGGGTAAATTTCCAGTTGCTGACCAATCCTGAAGCAGTTCTGGGTGATGAGACAGGTTGGGTCAAAGGCCTGGAATGCGTCCTGATGGAATTAGGTGAACCAGATGTTTCCGGGCGGCGGCGTCCGATTGTCAAACCAGATTCGAATTTTGTGATTGATGTCGATACGGTGGTTATTGCAATTGGCCAGGGACCCAATCCGCTGATTCAGGATACCACGCCGGGAATGGATACCAATAAACACGGCAATATTGTTGCAGACGAAGATGGCAGAACTACCAAACCTGGCGTATTTGCCGGCGGAGATATCGTTACCGGCGCTGCTACCGTTATTCTGGCCATGGGAGCTGGAAAGAAGGCGGCGACTTCGATTCATGCTTATATTCAAGCGAAAAATAAATCCTAAGCTATATATTTATTTGCTGGCAGTTATTTCTTGTGAATGTGCTGCCAGTTTTTTATTGCGCAGGATTTTTCCGCTGTTTTGCTGAATAATATATATTATAGTCAAGCCAACAAGGATTTTTTTTGTTTGATCACGAATCAATAGAGTAAAATATCCGTTTATGGTGGACATCAGAAAAGGAGAAAACATTCATGTTTCAACAGGCAGATCGCTTAAAAGGACTTGCTTCAGCCGTATTCACTCAAGTGGACACCATGAGGAAACAAGCAATTGCCGAGGGTAAGGACGTAATTACGCTTAGCCTTGGCAGTCCCGATCTTGCTCCAGCGCCACATATCGTCGCAGCCATGAAGGCCGCAATGGATCAGGATACGAGTTATGGGTACACACTATCAAAAGGAACCGCTGATTTTTTATCTGCAGTCACCAATTGGTATGCCCGTAAATTCAACGTACAACTTGACCCGGCGACAGAAGTTCATTCATTAATGGGGTCGCAGGACGGATTGGCCCATATCGGACTTTGCCTGGTAAATCCCGGCGATGTTGTTCTGGTTCCTGACCCAGGATATCCCATTTTTTTTGCCGGACCCCTTGTTGCCGGCGCTGAACTCGTCACTATGCCGTTATTGAAGGAAAATAGATACCTGCCTGATCTTGATGCGATTTCACCGGATGTTTTACAGCGGGCTAAAATCATGATTCTCAACTACCCCAATAATCCGCTCGCGGCAACTGCGCCGCGCGATTTTTTCGTCAAAGTCGTTGACTTGGCAAAGAAGTACAGCTTCTTGGTCATTCATGATTTTGCTTATAGCGAACTGGTATTTGACGGCTATCGTCCGGATAGCTTTTTGTCGATTCCTGGAGCCAAGGAAGTTGCTATAGAGTTTCATTCCCTGTCAAAATCATATAGCATGGCCGGTTGCCGGGTCGCCTTTGTTGTCGGCAACGCTGAAGTTATTGCTCTATTGGGACGCCTCAAATCGAATTTTGACTATGGAATTTTTTATGTGATCCAACAAGGAGCTATCGCGGCATTAAACGGGCCTGATGATTGTATAATCGAAACCGCATTGCGTTATCAGAAGCGCCGGGATGTTCTGGTGGATGGGTTTGCCCGATTCGGATGGAAGGTTGAAAGGCCCAAAGCTTCCATGTATTTGTGGGCTCCCGTACCCACAAAACAAAAATCGTTTGAGTTTGTCAAAAGCCTTCTGCAAAATACTGGAGTTGCCGTGGTTCCCGGTGTGGCCTTCGGCGATTGCGGTGAAGGCTATATCCGAATTGCCCTTGTTCAATCAGAAGCGCGGCTGGCTGAATTTGCTGATCGGGCCGAAACATGGCTGGCCAGGTAGAAAACAAATAATTATATTAGTACAGGAGGGTTTGTTTTGCGCGCGTTGAATTTTTATTCGTCAACTTATCACAGTCAATTGATATGCCGTCGAAAAACCTGTACCATCCGTATGGGCGACAAAACCGAAAAATATCAGGAAGGCGATATCGTTTGGGTAACGGTCGGTAAAAAATTCGCACCCAAAAAGAAAATCTATACCGCGATGATTGATCGTGTTCTGGTAAAAAACATATCCGAACTCACTCAGGATGATTTAAAAGGCGAGAACCCGGATATCGGCAACGTCAAGGATGTCATTGAGTTCCTTCAGTCGATCTATAACAAGAAGATTCAGTGTTCCGACACAGTTTCCGTAGTCTATTTTTCCGAAATTATTGAATAGCGGCAGAATATTTTTTGGAGGGATCAAGAAAGTGACAGAAATGAACACCAACGAAACCTTTATTCCTGTTGGAGTTTCGGGGCGACATGTCCATTTGAGCCGAGAACATCTGGAAGCATTGTTTGGTCAGGGGTATGAACTCAAAAAAATGAAAGACCTTTCCCAGCCAGGCCAGTTTGCTTCGGAAGAAACCGTTGATATCATGACAACTAAAGGTGCATTTACCAGGGTCAGAATTTTGGGGCCTGTGCGCAAAGACACCCAGATAGAACTTTCCCTGTCTGATGCCGTTAAGCTTGGAATCAACCCGCCGATCCGCGACTCAGGGAATGTTACAGGTTCGCCGGGCATTGTAATGGTTGGACCCAACGGTACAATTACCATCGACAAGGGTGTTATTGTTGCATTGCGCCATATTCACATGACCCCGGCTGATGCTGAACGTTTTGGCGTAAAAGACAAAGATGTGGTCAATGTGGAATGTTGCGGCGAACGGGCGATGACAATGGGACAGGTGCTGGTGAGGGTTAATGAACAGTTTGCCCTTGAAATGCATGTGGATACCGATGAAGGAAACGCTGCCTGTATCAAAACAGGTCAAAAAGTCCGTATTGCCTGAATTGTATCGGTATAAATTGTGATCTCAAATATTTTTATATCCGGAAGGAATTTTCGATTAATAAGTCGAAAATTCTTTTTATGGTGAAATTAAAACGCTGTTCAGTAATGATGAACAAACGAACTGAGGCAAACAGATAAGATGAATCCTCTCAATCCCGGTTTCTCACCGAAAAAAACTAATAATGAGGCGAAAAAGTTTGCCTACACAGTGGCTTCGGTTGACCGGGCTATTGACTTGCTTATGTTGCTTGAATCAGCGTCGCGCGATATGGGAATCACCGAATTAAGCAAGGTGCTTGATGTTCAGAAAAGCACCATTCATAATCTCGTGCAGACTTTGTTGGCACGAGGTTTTGTTCGTCAAACCGAATCTGGACGTTTTGCGCTCGGATTTCGTTTGATGCGGCTGGGCGTAACTGCTTCAGAAAGACTTGATATCCGCCGTCTGGCTGATCCCATCCTGCGTGAATTGGCGGCTGTTGCCAATGAATATGTATTGCTGGCGGTTTTGTATCGCAATGAAGTCACTATCGTAGACAGTGTGGCTCCCCAGAGAACTACTTTTATAGTGCCACGGATTGATTTTGCCAAAACCTTTCATTGTACTGCCCTGGGGAAGGTATTTTTGGCCTTTGGCGCAGAAGAACTGCGCAATTCCATCATTTCCAAATCGCTGGACTGTTACACACAGTATACTTTAGTGGAAAAGAATGCTCTGAATGCAGAGATCGACAAAGTACGGATTCTTGGATATACCGTTTCCTGCAATGAAACAATTGAAGGAGTTACCTGCATCGGTGCGCCAATTTTCAATGCTCATGGCAAGCTTGAAGCAGCAGTATCAATTTCCAGCGCGTCGGCAAGGCTGACCAGCGAACGATATCATGAGATGGCAGAAATTTTAATGAGTAAAGCAGCTGCTATTTCCAGACAAATTGGTTTTTAAGCGGAACGCTCTGCGAATACAGCTGATTATGATAACTAGCAAAAGGAGGCGAGACATATGCCAAGACCTGTTATCAACGAAGAAAGGTGCAAGGGATGTGAGCTGTGTACAATCGTTTGCCCAAAAAAAATCATGGTTATGGCCGACCATTTTAACAGCAAGGGATATCGACCATCGTCCTGCTCAGACGAGTCCCAGTGTATCGGATGTGCGCTTTGTGCCCGAACTTGTCCGGACGTTGCGATCGAAATCTGGAAATGAGGAGTGAGTGATTTGTCGGAAAAAATCCTGATGAAGGGCAATGAAGCCATAGGTGAAGCGTCAGTAGTTGCTGGATGCCGTCATTATTTCGGTTACCCGATAACCCCTCAGAGTGAATTGATTGAATACATGGCAAGGCGATTGCCGCAGGTTAACGGAGAATTCGTTCAAGCTGAAAGCGAAATTGCCGCCATTAATATGGTCTATGGAGCTGCATCGGCCGGAGCTCGTGTGATGACATCGTCGTCCAGTCCGGGCATCAGTCTGAAACAAGAGGGAATATCATATATTGCCGGCTCTCAACTGCCCTGTGTTATTGTCAACATACAGCGTGGCGGACCGGGACTTGGCAGCATTCAACCGGGGCAGGCCGATTATTTCCAGGCAACTAAGGGAGGTGGACATGGCGATTATCGCAACATCGTATTGGCGCCGAATTCTGTGCAGGAAATGGCGGATATTACGATCGATGCCTTTGATCTGGCGGATAAATGGCGAAATGCGGTTATGATTCTTGGCGACGGAGCCTTGGGGCAAATGATGGAGCCGGTTGAATTTAAGGAAAGCACAAGAATCCCAGTTGAGAAACCTTGGGCTACAACTGGTCGACATGGCCGAATCAAACCTAACATCGTAAACTCGTTAAATTTGCAGCCAGACCTGATGGAAAAACACAATCATGTATTGCAGGATAAATATGCCCGGATTGAAGCAGCGGAAGCCCGTTGGGAGAATCTGCAGACCGTGGATGCTGAGATTATCGTGGTTGCTTACGGCATTACGTCGCGTATCGCCACAACTGCCATCAATAAAGCCCGGGCTAACGGTATCAAAGTCGGCATGCTGCGACCGATTTCGTTGTGGCCGTTCCCTTCCAAACCATTGTCTGACTTGGCTCAGCAAGTCAAAGCATTTGTGGTATTTGAAATGAGTGCCGGACAAATGGTGGAAGATGTCCGACTGTCAGTTAACGGCAAACGCCCGGTATTTTTTCATGGCCGGACAGGCGGAATGCTGCCGACACCGAAAGAACTGTATGAAAAAATCGTAGCTGTATCCAACGGCGAAGGAGGAAAATAGCATGGCGGAAAAAGTTTTCGGCCGCCCCGATGCCTTGCTGGATGTTCCTACACATTATTGTCCCGGTTGTCACCATGGTATTATCCACCGTCTGGTTGCCGAAGTTCTGGATGAGTTAAAAGCGACTGACCGAACAGTCGGAGTGGCCTCCGTTGGTTGTTCCGCACTGGCCTACGACTACTTTAATGTCGACATGGTTCAGGCCGCCCATGGAAGGGCGCCGGCCGTCGCAACTGGAATCAAGAGGGTGCTGCCTGACGGTGTGGTATTCACATATCAGGGTGACGGCGATATTGCTGCAATTGGCACTGCCGAAATCGTTCATGCAGCGGCCAGGGGTGAAAGAATTACGACTATTTTTGTCAATAACGCGATATATGGCATGACTGGCGGACAGATGGCCCCGACAAGCCTGGTCAATCAAGTGACGACTACTTCGCCGTATGGCCGAAAACTTGAATCTGCCGGGATGCCGATAAAACTTTCAGAATTGCTGGCAACGCTCGATGGGGCTAAATTTCTGGCCCGTGTTGCTGTCAACAATCCGGCCAATATGGCTAAAGCCAAAGCTGCAATAAAAAAGGCCTTTGAAATTCAAATTTCTGGACTGGGTTTTGCCATGGTTGAAGTTCTGTCGACTTGTCCAACCAACTGGGGTGTCACGCCAATTGAGGCCAATAAATGGATGGAATCGAATATGATGCCATATTATCCGTTGGGAACATTCCGTTCAGAGGAGGTGGCAAAATGAACCGGGAAATGATTTTTGCCGGCTTTGGCGGACAGGGTGTAATGCTGATGGGACAAATCCTGGCTTATGCCGGAATGATGGAAAATCAACAGGTCTCCTGGTTCCCGGCTTACGGGCCTGAAATGCGCGGGGGCACTGCCAACTGCTCGGTCATTATTGGCGACGAAGTTGTGGGAACGCCTATTGTTACTGAGCCAGGGATCATTGTGGCAATGAATTTGCCCTCATTGGACAAATTTGAGCTGATGCTGGCGCCAGGCGGCATTCTATTGATCAACAGTTCATTGATTGAACGACCCGTCAACCGAATCGATGTTCGGCTCTGTCGGATCCCCTGCAATGATATTGCTCAAGAACTTAGCAACCCCAAAGTTGCCAATATGGTCATGGTTGGGGCGATTATTGCCGCAAGTGGTGTCGTAAGGATTGAATCCGTTCTTCAGGTATTGGCGAGAAAAATCTTCAAGAATAAGCCGGAAGTCATGAAATTGAACGAGCAGGCGATACGACGGGGCATGGCTTGTATCAGCCCGTAGCCTGTCGGAGGTTACCAGTGGACAGGGAAGAGCTGTTGGATAATCGCCAACAGCTCTTCCCTGTATTCATAGCATCTAAATATGTATATAAAAATATCGCGTAAATCATCATTTATCGTCATAATTGAATTTGAATAGCACCCTACTCATTTCAAAAAAAGAGATGAGTATCTGCGGATGCGAGATGATGGCTTAACTTATAGAGTGCCGAGGCTAAACAAGCAGGAAATTCAGAAACAAATATCGAAACGTAAGTTGTGAGAGGCGGTCGAATTTAATGACGTTTGATTTTCATACCCATTCTTTTTTTAGTGACGGGGTTCTATCACCGGCTGAATTGATACGCAGGGCACATGTGGCTGGTTATCGGGCCATTGCAGTGACTGATCATGTCGGCTTGGCCAATATGGAGCATGTGATTCGCGAAGTCAGCCGCGATTGTCTAATGGCTCAAAAACACTGGGGCATTACAGCTTTGCCTGGCGTTGAACTGACCCATATTCCTGCTGCGGCTATAGCCGAATGTGCTAAACTGGCCAGGAGACTGGGTGCTAAAATTGTAGTGGTGCACGGCGAAACTCCCGTTGAACCGGTGGAACCGGGAACCAACCGTGCGGCTCTGTTGTCTTCTGACGTCGACATACTGGCACATCCTGGTTTTATTACGATCGAAGATGCTCAATTGGCCGTCGTTAATGATATTTTTATCGAAATTACTGCGCGTGGCGGTCACTCTTTGACGAATGGACACGTCGCAAGAACTGCTTTGGCAGTTGGCGCAAAATTGATTGTGAGCAGCGATGCCCATACCCCGGACAATATTATGAAGTCCGGATTTGCCGAAAGAGTCGCGCAAGGAGCCGCTATCCCGACAGATGCACTTGAAGCCGTTTTGCTGAATCATCCTCTTGAATTGATAAAGCGTATCCATTCTTATTAGTAGATTGATATCTGTAAAATATTACACTCATGAGATAGGGAGGGAGCTATAATGAATTGTCAACGGTGTGGCAAGGAAAATCTGCCGGATGTTTCATATTGCCAGGGCTGTGGGAACGTTATGCCGATAAATCAGTCGATTTCACCGCAAAATCCTGGGTATCCTCAACAACAGGTTTATCAGCAATCAAACAATGGACAGCCACCGATGCCTGGATATCTGCCGTTTCAAGGGTATGGCCCAACAAATTACGCCGGGATTGGGAGCCGATTCTTAGCTGCGCTGATTGATGGAATTATTATTGGGATACCTATTGGAATACTATCTACGGTTTTAAGTGCGATGATGGCAGTTCGTGTGGTTTCTAGAGCTTCTGGGCGGAATTATAATCCAGGGATGGCGGCGACCGATGTCGGAACATTTTTTGCTGGTTTTGGTTTTATCATGATCCTTTCATTTGTTATTTCCTGGGCATATTTTGCCATAATGGAGAGTTCGTCCTGGCAGGCAACCGTCGGGAAGCGAATCATGGGAATCCAAGTCGCTGATTTGAATGGTAACCGGATTTCTATGGGAAAAGCTACTATTAGACTTGCTGTCAAAGCCTTTCTTAGCGGTTGGTTTTTGATTGGCTATATAATGGCGTTATTTACTCAACGAAAACAGGCATTACATGATTTAATTGCCGGTACTCTTGTACTGACGAAAGATGCTTATCCGGTCAAGAATCCACCTTTCTATCAACCACCTTTCTATCAACCACCGTTCTATCAACCACCGCAATATCCACAACAGCCAAACTATCCGCCCCAGCCCCAATATTATGACCCGCAGACGCCGCCTGTTTCCGTCTGCTCGCAATGCGGCGCTTCTTTAAAATCCGGAGCCCGTTTTTGCAGTAATTGCGGCAAAAATACCTAAACGGCGTGATAATAAAAAATCACCGATACTACATTCCGGATCAGACTTAACCCCGGGGAGGCATTCAAATGATAAATTCTCATAATATAAGCAGCCACCAATACTGTAAAGTTGTCCTGCTTTTTATGTGCTTGTTGATTTTGGCAGGCTGTGGGGCAAAATCCGGTACAAACACAAGTAATCCTGTCGCTGCGCCAGCTGCTAAATCCAGTGTTACACCCGCACCGGCCGCTAATGCAGATTTAACGATGCAACTGGCTGCTGATAAGCGTAAAGTAATTGAAACAGGGCAGGTAACACTAGAGTCACGCGATTTGCCGGCAACTGAAGCAAAAGTGATGGCACTGCTTGCAAAACGACAAGGAAAAGTCGAATCGTCAAGCGTCTCATTGGATAACAATGGTCGGCGAAACGGAAATTATTCGTTGAGGGTACCTTCAGGCAAATTGACCGATTTTGTCAATGAATTGGTTAAGATCCCGGAGGTGGTAGTGCGTCAACGTAACCTCTCGTCCCAAGATGTTACCGAGGAATTCGTTGATATTACTGCACGATTGGCTAATATGCAACGCCATGAGAACCGACTGCGTGAAATTCTTGCCAAAGCCAACTCTGTCGATGAAATTCTTAAAGTGGAAAAAGAACTTTCCTCAGTTCGCGGCCAGATCGAAAGCACGACAGGGCGTTTAAAGTCACTTAGCGGCAAGATCGACATGTCAACGTTAAAACTTCGAATCAGTGAAGTTACAGTGATTACAGAGACAAACTTCTTTGGCAAATTGATGGCGATGATCAGGGACAGCTGGGTTGCGGCCGGAGACGTAGTCTTATATCTGGTTGCGACAATTATAGTTTTGTCACCGATTGCAATTGTGGTTGCTTTAATTGTCTGGTGGTGGAAACGCCGGCATAAATAAAATCACACTATATAATCATCTGATTCGTCATAATATCTTAGCCAAAGTGGAAAGGAATTGATTTTGCATGAATATTGACCACAAGCTTCACGGAAAAGTTTTGGTAGCTCAGGGAGGGGGTCCGACAGCAGTAATCAATCAATCGTTAGCGGGGGTAGTTTTGGAATCCAGAAAGTTTCCTCAGGTCACCCATGTATATGGTGCGATCCATGGCGTTAAAGGAATCGTAAATGAAGATTTTCTGGACTTGACGCAGGAGACTACTCATAATTTGGAACAGGTTGCTATTACGCCTTCTTCCGCGTTACTGTCCACACGTGATAAACCGGACGATAAATACTGTGATGAGATGTTTAAAGTCATGCGCGCGCATGATATTCGTTATTTCTTTTACATTGGCGGCAATGACTCTTCGGACACAGTGCGTATTATTAATGAACGGGCTGAAAACGCCTGCTATGAGTTCAGAGCCATTCATATTCCCAAAACCATCGATAATGACCTGGTTTTGAATGATCATACGCCGGGTTATGGGTCAGCGGCCCGTTTTGTCACGCAGGCATTTATTGGTGCGAATCTGGATAATCGGGCGTTGCCAGGGGTATATATCGGTGTGGTCATGGGAAGGCATGCCGGATTTCTTACAGCTGCATCGGCCATCGCACAAAAATACCCTACAGACGGGCCACATCTGATATATTTACCTGAAAGAACATTTAGTATAGACAAGTATTTGTCAGATGTGAAAAAGGTCTATGATCGTTTGGGTTGCTGCGTTATAGCAGTTTCCGAAGGAATTCAGGATGAGAAGGGCGAACCGATCATGACAAAACTGATCAACTGTGCAGAAAAAGATGCCCATGGCAACGTACAATTATCGGGAAATGGTATGCTGGGCGATTTATTGGCACAGGAAATTAAATCTAAATTAAATATTACTAGGGTTAGGTCGGATACTTTTGGCTATCTGCAGCGTTCATTCTTTGATTGCGTTTCAGACGTGGATCAGCACGAAGCAAGGGAAGTTGGCGAGAGGGCTGTTCAATTTGCTCTCTGGCACAACCTTGATGGTTCGGTTGTAATGGAACGAACGGGATTCTATTCGGTTGACTATCGATTGGAGAGCTTAGCAGCAGTTGCGGGCAAAACCAGACATATGCCTGACGAATTTATCAACGCCGATGGAAATCATATCACGGATGCCTTTAAATTCTATGTCAGACCCTTGTTGGGTTCAGGACTGGGTTCCGCGACGCACCTGCGCGCGCCAAGGGCGGAGAAGATTTTGCGCTCAGGATCATAACCAAATATTTGCGCGGCACATAAAAAACTCGGGTTCAATTTCGTTGAGCCCGAGTTTTTTATGTGCAGGAGTTTAATTTATTTAAATGTATTATTCAATTTTTTTACGCAAATTTGTTAAGGCTTGCTGAGCGTCCCGCAATCGAGCCTGAGCTTGGGCCGAATACTCTTGTGAGCGGGCAACCCAGTCAGGATTCGGTGGTGAAAGGGAAAGTTTTCCATCAAGATAATCTGCCATAATTTCTGCTGATTTGCTCAATAACATGATAGATTCCTTTAATGGAATAAAAATAGAAGCCATTTCAGAAGCTGTATCCGGAGAAAAAGAAAATTGACCCAACAATGCATCTGATTTACGTTGAATCGAACGATAATTCACTGCAGTGCGTATAGGGTCGCCAAGGACATTGACTTTTTTTGATTCGTCAACGAGCGCCGATGTTTTTTGGCCAATTGTTGATAGCTGATTATAAGTATTTTTAAGTGTTGAAGCCGATAATGCTGTAGAAGTAGGTTTTACCGGGGGCGAGGTATTAACTGAAGTAGCTGAAGGCTTAGATAATAAAAACCAAGCTCGTATTTCCGGCGAAGAGTGATAGATATATGAGGAACCAAAGCTAAGAATGATTGCAAAAAAATATAACACGATCCACTTTGTTATGGATCTGGCAGAATGAACCTGACGGCGATTGTGTGGTTCGACTTGAACCGGTGGCAAAGCGCAAAGATATTCAATTTGATTTCCGCAGTTTTGACAAAGTTTTTCACGATGGGGAATCTCATGACCGCATTGACAACAATAATGCAAATTGTCCTCCAGAAATATTTAAATCCTCTTAGATATTTTAGCATGGAAGCGGGGAATCGAAAAGGCTGAATGCAGAAAAACAACCAGAAAGAAGTTTAAAATGTTACTTTACATAATATATATTATCGGACTCTACATTACTATTTTAAAATTAGTTTCTTTTACGCATTTGATGTATAAGAATGCTACTCGCATTGAATGATTTTGATTTAACGGTTAGTCATATTTCGCCATATATTTATTGACCCGATATATTGTTCGAAATAAATTGTATGGCGAAATATGACCGCTTTAATAAATTAGCACCCACACGAAAAAAAATCGTTTTAATCAATGTCTGTTTACGGTAAAACGAAAATTGTCTTCCGTTGATCTGACTGGTATCTGAATGATTTGTCCAGGGTGAAGCTGCTGAGTGGCTGTCAAGCCGTTTATATTCTGAATCGCGATAATTTTATCTCTGACATCTTCATTTTTTGTGATGATTCTGTTTGCGAGCATCCAAAGGTTGTCACCGGCAGAAATCTTATATGAAATCAGCTGAGTTATATTAGCCCCATCATTAATTTTACCGAACAAATGATTTGCGACGGATACTGTCATGATAATTGTTAATACTGCAAAACAAATAATGATGTTGATCTTGTGCAGCACAGATTTGGATTTCTTATCTTTTCGCATATTCATTGTCGTTTGTTTTACCTCCCTAAACCTTTGTTCTTAATCAAATAATATCACAGAACAAATGTTCTGGCAATATATTTAGAACAAATGTTTTCTTTATAATTGTTATATGGTATAATAATTTCGGATAAGAGATTATTGGGGGTGCATATATATTATGAAGCGAAATAAATCCCTCAGCGGAAAGCAACAACAGATATTGGACGTGATTCGTTCTTCGATTAAAGCCAAAGGCTATCCGCCCAGCGTGAGGGAAATTGGTGAAATCGTGGGTCTTAAATCCCCTTCCACAGTTCATATGCACTTAAATAAGTTGGAGGAATTAGGAGTCATTCGACGTGAATCTGATAAAAATCGGGCGATTGATGTTGTTGGTTCCTCTCCCCTGCGCAATGTTGCGATGACGATGGTTCCTTTGGTGGGCAACGTGACAGCGGGTTTGCCGATTCTAGCAGTGGAGAATATTGAAGATACTTATCCATTCCCAGCTGATTTGGTTGGGAGTGAAAACGTATTTATGTTAAAAGTTGACGGTGAGAGTATGATTCAGGTAGGAATTTTCGACGGTGATTATCTTATTGTTCGAGATCAGGATTCGGCCCGTAATGGTGATATTGTTGTTGCGTTGCTGAATGGTGAGGAAGCCACGGTAAAGAGGTTTTTCCACGAAAAGGACCGTGTTCGTCTACAACCTGAAAATGACCGGATGGATCCTATTTATACGAATGACGTTGCTGTATTGGGAAAAGTTATTGGTGTCTATCGAAAAATGTAAATTGTTAATTTGGATATTAGTAAAACGGATATTGCTTTTGGATCAGAGATAAAGGCGGCGCCATTCATAGAATGAGACGCGCCGCCTTTATCTCTGATCCATGCTTAGTAGATAATTTCGATACCAGCTAATCCCGATTGTGTGATTGCTAAAGAATTAAACGATTATTATTCATATCATGTCAGACATCATTTGGTATTGTTCCCGGCGATTTCATGGTATCAGCTACCGAACTGTCGACAGAGGTTGAGTTTTTGGTTTGGAGCCAATCTTAATAATCTTGTTAACAGGATCATAGTCATCAATAGATAATAATTGCCGTTCTTCTTTGCCGTTTATGGTTCTGATTCTGTAAGTCGCAACTTTGAACCCGCGCTGTGGTGGTTCGTCAATAACTTCTTTCCCGATTTCAAGTGTTGGATCAGGTTGCTTAATTTCAATCGGTTCAATGACTTTGTACACTACATAGTCAAGTTCGATTATTGGGGGTGTATTCGAAGCATCACCGAGAACTGCAAAGAAAAGTTCATTGTCTGTCACTACAGAGTAAAGCATTATTGGTTTACTCAAATTGTTAATAAATCTAAAGTCAATCTGACCATCCACAACAGTCGCGTCAAAGCCTAATGGTACATAACCGATGGTCCGCCCATGGTTGATACGTTCAATGATGTCAAGGTTAGCCATTAATACAGAGTTGTACAAGGTGCTGCTGACCTGACAGACGCCTCCTCCCCAGTCAGGAATCAGTTTTCCGTCAAAAATTACCGGTGCCATTCTGAATCCTTGTTGTTGTGTTCTGTTCCCCACCTTCTCGTTATATGAGAAAATGACGCCGGGCTTAAGTATTGTTCCATGAATTCGCTGGGTTGCCAGTCTAAGATTGGCGTTGCGATCATAATCCCATGGTTTAAAATGAGTTGAATACAACGACAGCATACTGTTGATTCCAGCGAAATGCTTGTCGGTGACAATCGGTAATTGCACTAAAAACTTCAGATCAATGATCAAAAATAAGCGAAATTGCGAAGTTGCCAATGCATGTTGAATGGTTTGGTCGATATCGAGAATTCGTCCTTCTACCGCTGGTATCAATGAAACCGTTTTCGTTTTCAATATAAACGATAAGCTGGCATTACGAGGCTCCCGATTTATTTTTAATGATAACTTCTTTAGAAATTGAGAAAATTTCTGTTTGTCAATATTTATGCTGACAGGAAGGAAAAGAGCCTGTTTCCTTGCGTCAAGCCGATCTTTCCAACGCTGAAAGAAATCGGCTCCTCTGCCAACGTTGAAAGCCGCTGCAACACTTTTTTCAATGTCAAAAAATAAGCCAATTTGATCCGATGAAATCGGCCACATCTGGGTTTGGTCAGTAACCATTACAGGGTACTTTGCAGCTGAACTTACAACTTCTGTAAGTTTTTCTTTTGCCTGTTCATATGTCAAACCGCCAATATCGATATCGGCGACATGAATATTTGGTAATATTCTTCTATTGTGAAGAATAAGCAGATCAGCAGCTACAAAAACGGCTCCGGCAAGAGTCAACAAAAGCATTGACAATGCGAAAAAAAATGTTTTTTTGAAATATTTTGGCCAATACACTTTTACGGTACTCCATTTTCATTATTTCACGATTTATTATTTACTATTTATTACAATATAGATTATACGTAATTATCCAGGCAAATATCAACGCGATAACAATGCCAAACAAGATAAAAACTCCTGTGGAAACTGATGGCCAGACGTAAATTCGTGGCATGACCAATAGTAGGAAATAAGAAAAACCTCCGCACCAAAATAGCGCACGGAGACAAAAAGGCCAAGGAATCCAGCGTTTTGTTACCGCCAAAACGGTAACCATTGAAACTATTACGACCAAACTTACAAATTCATATTTCATATTCTTGTTTCTTTCTTTCGCCAAACTGGCTCGAGAATCCTTTTTTGGAATGGGCTCAACCTATCTCGCCCATTTCGGCTGCAGAGCTCAATAACGCAAGCAGTGCATGTTCAAAAATTAAACCTCCCTGCAAATATACGGCAAAAGGTTCGCGGAGCGGACCGTCTGCGCTAAGTTCAATGGAAGCGCCTTGAACAAAGGAACCACAAGCCATGACGACCGGGTCCGAATAGCCGGGCATCGGCGCGGGTACAGGCTTTAAATGTGAATCGACTGGGGAAAATTTTTGCAGTCCCCGGCAAAAAGCAGTTAATTTTTCTGGACTACCCAATTCGATACTTTGAATAATATCTTGCCGGTCAAGTTTGTATGACGGGTATACGGAATATCCCAAATCAGAAAAGAACGCTGCGGCAAACAAAGCACTCTTCATTGCCTGAGCCGTGGTATGAGGTGCCATAAACAAACCTTGATAATATAGTCTGTAACCTTCGGGAGAAGATCCGACCTCAGCACCAATGCCCGGGGCTGTCAACCGGGCAGCGCAGAGTTCAATTAAAGCTGTTCTGCCGGCGATATATCCGCCTGTTGGCGCAAGTCCGCCACCCGGATTTTTGATTAAAGAACCTACCGCCAGGTCGGCGCCAAACATTGTTGGTTCAGCTGTTTCGGTAAACTCTCCGTAACAGTTATCAACCATGATTACACAGTCTGGTTTCCCTGCTTTGATAGTTTTGCATAAGTTGTTGATTTCAGACACGGACAACGAGTGACGCTTACTATACCCGCAAGACCGCTGCACCAATACCATCCGCGTTTTATCACTTAAGGCAGCTGCTGCTGTATTAGGATTCAAAGCTTGTTCAAAAGGGGTCTCCCGGTAAGAAATGTCAAAGTCGAGCAGACACCCCGGAACTCTGCCGGAACTGCCAATGACAGTGCGCAAGGTATCGTAGGGGGGCCCAGTGATTGACAACAACTCATCCCCAGGTCTCAGTACACCAAATAATGCAGTAGCCAGTGCATGGGTTCCAGATACGAACTGGGACCTGACCAAAGCCGATTCAGAACCAAAAACGTCAGCCCATACAGCAGCAAGTTTATCGCGACCCAAATCGCCGTATCCATAGCCTGTTGTCTGGCGAAAATCAAAATCGGACACCTTATGTGTTCTGAATGAGTCGAGAATGCGGGCAGTGTTTTGCAATGAAATAGCATCTATCGCATCAAAACGAGGACGCAATTCATGCAGTATCTTATCCTTAAGCGCAATGAGAGGTTTGGGAAAGCGGTTCAAATATATTAGTCCTTTCTGTCGATGACATAAGCTGCTAATTGACCTAAAATCGATGCCGGCAATAAACCTTTAACTCGAATTCCTGCTGGTATGTATTCTGTTTTTTGAACGATAGCCTGTTCGTGGAGCAAGTTTAATAAACCGGAATCTTGATAAGGGATTAGTAGATCAACAGCGCGGCTCAGATGACTGAGACCCTCATCCAGAGCTGCCAGCAGTTGGTCTATCCCCTGCCCTTCACTGGCCGAAATTGGAATTGAATCCGGTTTCCACAGCAATCGGCGGAACTTCGCATGCCCGGTTAGACAATCAACTTTATTCATAACAGTCAGGATTTTTTTATCCGCAGCGTCTAATTCCTGTAAGACTTCATAGACGGCAGCACTCTGTTCCTGCCATTCATTGGAGCTGGCATCTATGACATGAATCAATAAGTCAGCAAAAATTACTTCTTCCAGCGTCGCCCGGAATGCGGCAATCAAGGCATGCGGCAATTTGCGGATAAAACCTACGGTGTCAGCCAATAACAATTTTCGACCCGAAGGCAATACCAGCAAGCGAATAGTCGGATCGAGTGTGGCAAACAATTTGTTCTCAACTAAAACTCCGGCATCGGTCAGACGATTCAGCAAGGTCGATTTGCCGGCATTGGTATAGCCTACAATGGCTATGCAGGGCAGTCCGGACTCGATCCTTCTGCTTCGGTGCAAAGCGCGTTGGGCCGATACGGTTTTCAGAGAATCTTCAATATCATGAATCCGGTCACGGATTGTGCGTTTGTCTACTTCAAGTTTAGTTTCGCCAGGACCCCTGGTTCCGATGCCGCCGCCCAGCCGCGACAACACGAGACCTTTACCGCCAAGCCGGGGCAATAGATACCTCATCTGAGCCAGTTCGACCTGTAATTGTCCTTCATAAGACCGGGCACGTCGGGCAAAAATATCCAGTATCAATGCAGTTCGGTCGATAACCTTGATTTCAAGAACCCGCTCAACATTACGCTGCTGAGCAGGCGAGAGTTGATCATCAAAAACGACCGTCGTCGCAGCTTTTTCCTGCTGTAGCAAACGCAGTTCCGCCAACTTTCCCTTGCCTATATAGGTGGCGATATCGGGACTTTCACGACGCTGAACAATCTTTCCCACTACCGTTCCTCCGGCAGTTTCTACCAATCGTTCCAGTTCAATCAGAGATTCTTCCATATCCAGTTCGCGATCGATATCGGTGCCGACCAGAATAATTGTCTCCTGTGGCGCAGCACTCGAAAAAACTTCTTTCATACTTTAACATAAAAAACCCCAGGCAATGAACCCTGGGCTTTATCCTTTCGATTATTACTATTGAGCAGACTCATCACGCTTATCAACAAACAAAGGTTGCAGGGGGCGAATCGGGGTAATAGTGGATATGGCATGTTTGTATACTAATTGTTGTTTTCCATCATTCTCCAAAATCACAGTAAAGTTATCAAACCCTCTGACGGCACCCCGGAGTTGAAATCCATTCGCCAGATAAATAATCACCGGAATGTTCTCTTTACGGATCTGATTTAAAAAACTATCTTGTTGATTCAACAATTTCATGGTCATAACACACCTCCTGTCGCTAATATATTCATAATTCTACTTGATTGCAAATCTTTCCGCAACCAGTACGGTTACAGCATCCAATATTTGTTCAGCTGAAATGTCGGTACTCATATCCAGCCATTGAATGTAGGGCATTCGGCGAAACCAGGTGAGTTGTCGTTTGGCATAACGGCGGCTTGCCCGTTTAATTTGAAGAACGGCATCTTCCATCGACACTCTGCCTTTAATGACAGAAACCATATCTTTATAACCGATGGCCTGCAAAGCAGTTGACTCTGGTGCAATACCATCCTTTATCAAGGCAACAGTTTCATTGATCCAACCGGAATCAATCATCTGATCGACTCGTGTATCAATGCGTTGATATAATGTTTGACGTTCCATGTTCAGTCCGAAAATCAAGCAATCGAATACCCGTTCTGCAGAGGAGGACAGTTTTGTTTGGGAAATCGGCAGATTTTCAGTTGTTGCCACTTCCAGTGCCCGGATAATCCGCTTGCGATCATTCGGATGAATTCTGAACGCGCTGACAGGGTCGACAAGCTGCAGTCGATGATATAAGTCCTGAGCGGCAATTGAATCATCCTGCCATGATAAATCGTCACGCAAACTGGTTTTGGGAGTAATGCTGAATCGAAACCCTTCCAGAAGTGCCTGGACATACAGCCCGGTCCCACCGACCAAAATCGGCAGTCTACCTTTCTGATTTACTTCACCGATAGCCTCAGCAGCCAATTTCTGAAATTCAACGACTGAAAATGGTTCGTCGGGATTTTTGATATCAATCAAATGATGAGGGATTAACTGTCGTTCTTCCAATGAAGGTTTGGCAGTACCAATATCAAGTCCACGGTAAACGCACATCGAATCGCCGGATATGATTTCACAATTCAGTCTCTGCGCCAGAAGAAAAGCCAGTTTGCTTTTACCTACGGCGGTTGGCCCTACAATGACAAGCAATCGGTTCAATAACAGTCCTCCTTGAATAAAACTCCGTATTGGACTGAACTGTATTTTCCCCCGGCTAAGCGCCAGATGCCAAGGCGATTAAATTCACTGCTGCCAGATGCTTCTTTTAC
>Ga0351945_1026_pt1 | contig 22088 bp, 20 predicted proteins | sample BONcelT113001F14_FD_205814 | JGI IMG/M metagenome (GOLD analysis project Ga0351945, IMG submission 205814) | Enriched cells from coal bed in the Powder River Basin, Montana, United States - BONCAT cells T11 rep3 HSBNCT.T11.300.1.F14 ... | reverse complement strand
GCGATGGATTCCGGTGTTTCTGACAACTCTGATATGTCCAGAAAGACCTCATCAATGCCGGCATTTTCCATGAGAGGCGTACAGGCAAGCAGAACGGATTTGAACTTTTCCGAGACGGCAGAATATGCCTCGTAATCAACCGGCAGAAAGACAGCGTGCGGGCAAAGGTTAAATGCGGTGCGCAGAGGCATGGCGGAGTGAATTCCGTATTTTCTGGCTTCATAATTGGCGGTGGAAACAACACCTCTTTTGGAAGGATTGCCGCTGCCCCCGATAACTACCGGTTTGCCGCAAAGGGTGGGATTTCTTCCTTCCTCCACGGCGGCGAAAAAAGCGTCCATATCGATGTGCATGATTCTTCTTCGCATATATTTACAGGATATCATTTTTGGAAATATTTTAGTAGCGCCTGCTCCGACGAGATAGATTGGACATCCTTAATTGCCTTGACATGTTATGTTGATTTTCATATACAAACCACGTCTCTTTTTGGCAAGTACCACAATTAATACAGACTCCCAAGTGCCTAACATGAATAATCTATTTATCAGTTTTTTCATGGCGATTCTCCTGTCCGCGGGTGTGGTCGGCCTGCTGCGCCTGCTGCGTTTGGAATTTTATCCCACTAATATTTTTCCTCTTGTTCCCGTTTTTTACGCCCTTGTTTATGAAATTCTCGAAAGAAGAAAACAAGAAAAGAACAAACCGAGAAAGAACGATAAAATTATCAGGAAGCCGCGCATCACCAGATTATTTGAAAATATCACCGTCAGCAGAATTCTTATCGCTATTGCCTTGAGTTTTGTCATCAAACTGGTTTTCGAGCTTATTTTTCTAATTCTTTATATTCAATCCGGCAATACAAACTTTACTGATATTTACGGCGTGCTGAATATTGACACTATCGGCAAATTCATCCGGGGTGATCATCCCTGGATTAACGGGTCGTCCGGTTTTTATAATTTATCTCTTCTTGCCCTCATCACCAGCCTGGGCACAGGTCTCTGGATTGGTTACACATCCAGAGGCAGGGCTATTGTGGAGGGAGTATTTGTCGGTGCGGCGTTCACCTTGATTACCGCCGTTACCAACATGCTGGTGCTTTACCGGGAAATTGAAGAGGTGGCCAATCAGATGGCCGAGACAATGGGTTCCGGTGTGCGGATAGGCCTGGCCGCGGTTTTAGCCGTGCAGGTACTGCTTTTCGGTTTCTGGTCGGGCGTAGCCTATAGAGCAAAAACGAGACGCAGTAAAATTGCCGCCTCAAAAAATCCCGTAAAAAAACTCAAAAAAAACAATCAAATTTCCGCGAAAAAGAAAAGTTTGCCGAAGCGCTAAAACGCCCGGTTCACAATTTATCCAAGCTTTTGTCCTGATACTCTTTTGATTGACGAATTCATATAATTATGCAAAATTCCACGTCTATATTTCACGGGTGAAGGAAGATTTTATAATGTCGCAGGCAAACGGCTGTAACGTAACTGATATTAATGGGCAAAAGAGTATTGGCAGAAAGCTGACAGAGCCTTTTGCCAACATCGGCAGGGCAGTCATTAATTGGATTGATACTTTGGGCTCGGCGACAATCTTTCTTTTTTTGGCTCTGTGGAAAACTTTCCGCGCCAGGCAATTATCCAAGGTAATTCATCAGATCTATTATATCGGAGCAAGGTCTACCGCCATCATTATGCTGATAAGTTTGTTTACCGGCATGGTTTTAGGCCTGCAGTCATACCACGCCCTTGTAACCTTCGGCGCGCAGGGGGCAGTGGGCACGCTGGTATCGCTATCTCTAATCAGGGAACTGGGGCCGGTGCTTACAGCCATTATGATTACGGCGCGCGCCGGTTCGGCAATCACGGCGGAAATCGGCATCCAGCGTATATCCGAACAGATTGACGCTTTGAGCACGATGCGGATTGATCCTCTCCGGCACATTGTCAGCCCGCGAATTGCCGCGGCGATTATCAGTTTTCCTCTGCTGACTACTGTATTTGACCTTATCGGCATGATCGGCGGCTATATTTCCAGCGTTGTATTGCTGGGACTTAACGCGGGTGTTTATATGAACAGTATTTACGCCAATGTTGTTTTGAATGACGTTACCGATGGATTGATAAAGTCCATCGTTTTCGCGGTTATCGTGGCCACGGTTTGTTGTTATCAGGGGTATTTTGCCCATATTCGCAAGGACAGTCATGGAGCCAAAGCTGTTGGTATGGCGACGACATCGGCTGTTGTTATTTCATGCGTGCTTATTTTAGTTTCAGATTATGTGGTAACTTCACTTTTAATGTAGGGATTTTATGGCCACACCGTTAATTGAATTCAGAGATGTAAAAAAATGCTTTGGGGAACTTAATGTCCTCGATGGCGTTGATCTCAAAATATATGAAGGCGAAGTGACAACAATAATTGGTTTAAGCGGCTCGGGCAAAAGCGTGCTTCTCAAACACATCATCGGATTGCTTACGCCTGATGACGGGACGATTATCTACCGTGGAAAACCGGTAAGCGAAATGACGAAGCAGGAAATTCGAGACGCGCTTTCCCAAATGAGTTATATGTTTCAGGGAAACGCTCTTTTTGATTCATTGACTGTTTATGAAAATATAGCTTTACCGTTGGTGGAGACATCTAATCTGAAAAAGGAAGAAATTCATCAGCGGGTTATGGCGAGAGTGGAACAGACCGAACTTATAGAGGCGATCAATAAATATCCCTCACAGCTTTCCGGCGGCATGCAAAAAAGAGCAGCCCTGGCGCGCGCTCTGGTTACTGATCCGAAAATCGTTCTTTTTGATGAACCGACAACCGGCCAGGATCCCGTGCGCAAGAACGCGATACTGAGTCTGATTGCCCAGTATCAAAGAAAATTCGGATTTACCGCTATACTGGTAAGCCATGAGATTCCGGATGTTTACTTTATTTCCAATCGCGTCCTCGCTCTTTATGAAAACAAAATCGTTTTTCAGGGCACACCGGAAGAGTTGGAAGAATTTGACCATCCTTTTAATGATGAGGTCATCAGCAGTTTAGAATCTCTGCAAAAAGAATTGACCGGTCTTCATTCCAAAAGGCAGTTTAAGGTTCTCAACAGCGCCCAGATGAAACGTAAAAAAGAAGGTGAGCCTTACGCGATTGTGGTCTTTAAGCTGGTGGATGTTAATTACATTATCTCCGGTTTAGGGCCTGATGTTGTCCATGAGGCGGTAAGCCGCTTATGTTCTTATATAGATAAACACTTCGGCATTATCGGCGGTATTTCCACCCGTTTAAACACCGGCGAAATTGTTACCATGCTGCCCCATTCTGATATTGACGAAGCGCAAAGCATCCTGGATGATTTTGTAAAAGATTTCCAGGGGCAGGGTATAAAAGATGTCTGGAGCTGGGCGGGTGTGCGCAGAATGGTGGCGATGTCCGGTTCGGTAACATTTACCATTGTTGCGGGCATTGCCGAAGGAAATCCCGTTACAGAAATAGAAACAGTTATAAGCACGGCTAGAACAAATCAAAAAGAAATTTGGTCGGCGACAATGTGTCGCAGAGGAGTGAATATATGAAAAAATATAAAATTGAAACGATTGTAGGAATATTTGTGGTTGTGGGTCTGATTTGTGTAGGATACATGACGGTTAAACTGGGCAATGTTTCTATTTTTGGTGATAACACATATCGGCTTGTCGCCCGCTTTAACAGCGTGTCCGGAATGAGAATAGGTAATGAAATTAATATGTTTGGCATTCAGGTGGGGAAAATATCTAAAATTACCATCGATCAGGAAACTCAAAGAGCGGTAGTTGAATTAAAAATCAGAAAAGGCATAAATATTTATGATGACGCCATCGCTTCGATTAAAACGGAAGGATTACTGGGCGACAGTTACCTGAGTATTGATCCGGGAGGCGCAGGCGAATTGCTTAAAGACGGTGATCTAATTATCGAAACGCAGTCGCCCGTGGACATAATCGACCTAATAAGTAAATATGCGTTTGGTGACGTGAAAAAATAAAATCAGGAGGAAAAACCCAGGAGGTTTAAATAATGAAAAAACAATTAGCGGGATTTATTATAGTACTGATAATTTTTGTATTTATTTTTCCGGTATACGCGGAAGCTCCAATAAAAGTGGTCGAGATAAATGTCAATAAAGTCTTGGATGTCCTGCGCGATCCAAAACTTAAAGCCGCCTCGGCAAAAGAGGCAAAGACACAGAAACTGCGGGTTATTTATAAAGGAATGTTCAACGAGATGGAATTTTCTCGCAGGACATTGGGAAGAAACTGGAATCAATTTACTCCCGCGCAACGAAAAGAATTTGTTGATCTTTTCGAGCAGGTGCTGGAAAAAGCTTATCTGGATAAGATCCTTTCCTATACCAACGAAAAAATTGAATTTTATAAAGAAATAATGCATTCGGACAAGCAGGCGGAGGTGCAGACAAAAGTTGTAACGTCTTCGCAGGAAATACCGATTTTTTACAGAATGATACTGGCGGACGGCAACTGGAGAGTTTATGATGTCGTGGTAGAAAACGTCAGCCTTGTTCAAAACTATCGCACGCAGTTCAGCGACATATTGGCTAAAAACAACCCGGAGCATTTATTGGAAATTCTGCGCAAAAGGGTAAAGGAGCAATAAACAAGAAGTTATTCGGGGCTAACAGTTACAACGGCACTTAATCTATTTTAAGGATTTTGCCTTATGAAATGTTATTGGGCTTTGATTTCAGTCTGCATTTTTCTTTTTATGGGATGCGCGCACACTTCTAATTCTTCCTCTTCCGCGGCGCCGCTAGCGGAGGAGTTTAAATTAAAAACAACGATGGTTTCTTCTGAAACAGACTCGGTCGATAAAAAAAGCGGCATTGATGAAGATTATTATGAAGATGATGAGTATGATGACGCAGCGGAAACCGAAAAAGCAAAAATAGCTGATCCCATTGAGCCGTTTAACAGGGCAATGTATCATTTCAATGATAAACTCTACTTCTGGGTGCTTAAACCGGTGGCGCAGGGGTATAAATTTGTAGTCCCGGAGCCCGGACGTATCAGCGTAAGAAATTTTTTTTCCAATCTCAAAACCCCCACGCGATTTGTGAGTTGCCTGCTGCAGGCTGATTTTGCAGGCGCGGCCACGGAAGCGGGGCGTTTTACCATTAATACAATCTGGGGTATTGGCGGGTTGCTTGATCCTTCCGCCGGCCCCGAACTTAACCTGCAAAAGCAAAACAATGATCTGGGGCAGACGCTAGGCTTTTACGGGCTAGGGCATGGTTTTTATATTGTCTGGCCGATACTTGGCCCATCGAGCCCGCGTGATTCAGTGGATATTGTCGGAGATTATTTTTTGTATCCGGTTTCCTATCTCGAACCTTTTTATGTGCCGCTTACTGTTCGCGCGTATGAAGAAGTAAACAACACTTCATTGCGCATTGGCGATTACGAATCATTGAAGGACGCGGCCATCGATCCCTATATCGCGATGCGTGACGCTTACGCGCAATACCGGCTAAACAAAATAAAACAAAGAAAGTTGATCTTTGAATCATTCTGGGGCGATCAGTCAAAATCAGCTGATGATCCACAAACGGCCGGGAATTAACAAAAGGGAGGAATTTTTACGAAAAAGCATCTAATCTTAACCAGTTTATTTTTATTAATAATATTTACCGGCCAAGTTTTTGCAGGCGGACTATTCGGATCTCCGGAACCTGTCTCGAGAAGCGAGGGAGGACTGCATACTGCTGTCGGTTATTGGTTTGGCCCGACCAAATATGAAAAATCCGCCAGCGTGCTGATGCGGCAAAACCAGATATATTCGGAAGCCGGATACGGTTTTAATAAATTCACTGACATATACGTTCGTGTTGGTATATCGGATTTTGAAATCAAAGATATTTTCTGTTCGCGCAGCACAACAACTTCTACTAATCACGATGATTTTAAAGATAGATGGAATTTTTTCGGCACCCTGGGGGCAAAAGGTTTTTATCCGATAAATTCAATTATCGGCGTGGGAACTTTTGTGCAGGGCACTTATTACTTTGGAAAATTTTATGATGATGTTTCCGGGATCGAAAGCGGAACAGCATTTACCACGGAGTTGAAGCTCAAAAATCTTTGGGATATTAACGGCGGTTTTGGGCTGCAAATAACTGCTCCTTGGGGTGTAAAATTATACGCGGGACCCTACGGTTATTATTCAGAAGTAGTTTTTTATCCAAAAACAATAGTTGCCGGTCTGCCGTTTATGTCGGGCAAAGGTAAACTTAAAAGTAAGGCAAACTGGGGAGGATACGGAGGCTTTATAATACCTTTAGGCAAAGGGTTTAAAGTAAACGTGGAAGGGCAGTATTCCGATAGATTTTCCGCCGGAGCTGCCGTAACATATACATATTAAATTAAAGAGTTAAAGGATAGTTATGCCAAATTTACTTTTCATCATAATGGTTGGATTCGGTGTTTTGAGTCTGATTTTTTTCATCTTAATGTTTGTGACTATTAAAAAAAGAAAAATTATCGGCTCGACAATCAGTTTGTTAGTTGCGCTTCTTTTTCTGGCGCTGGCCGCTTTGTCCGGAACAATTACCGTGGCGACAAAAGGCTATCTCGCCCTGACGCACGAAGAGACCGCGGCGATAGTTACAACCCAGCCTCTTGGAGATAAAGTATTCATAGCCAGTTTCGAATTTCCTGACGGACGTAAATCATCTTACCGCCTGGCGGGAGACGCCATATATGTTGACGCGCATATCCTGAAATGGAAACCGCTAGTTAATCTACTTGGCCTGCACACAGCCTATGAATTGGATCGGGTGGCCGGGCGCTTCATGGATATTGAGGAAGAAATAAAAAGACAGCGCAGTATCTATCTGCTCGCTGAAAAGAAACCGGTGAACATGTTTAACTTGAGAACAAAATATTCTTTTTTAGAGCCGTTTCTTGATGCCGAGTATGGTTCCGCTGTTTTTGTTGAATTAAAAAAACCGGCTAAGTTTGAAATAAAGGTTTCCACAACCGGTCTTTTAATCAGAGAAATATCCTCCTGAAAAATAAAAACGCGCAGATTTAATATGCGACAGGAATAGTTAAATGACTAGGAGAAAAGTATAATGACATTTGCTGAGCTTTTGCAAAAAAGAAGATCGGTGCGCGATTATGAGCAAAAAGCTGTCGGGACCGATACAATCAATGAAATCCTGCAGGAAGCGACGTTGGCGCCATCGGCCAGCAACAATCAGCCCTGCCGCTTCGTCGTGATTAACTGCCGGGAAACCATCAAAAGACTCTCCGATGAAAGCAAGGCCAATCTGCTGAAAGATTTTGAACAAAAGAAAGCGAGCTTAAGCCCGGAATATGTTGAACTTCTCAAAAATGAAAAGTTCAATGTGTTCTACAACGCGCCTTGCGTGATTTATATTGCCGGCTCGCGCGCGGTGCATTCGCTGGATATCGACTGCGCGCTCGCGGCAAGCTATATCATGTTTGCCGCGGCAGCCAGAGGCTTAGGCACCTGTTGGATTGGTCTGGGCGCGCACATTCGTGATCCGAAATTAAAAGCGGAGTTGGGGATGGAAGAAAATCTGCGTATTGTCGCGCCGCTGATTATTGGTTACCCGAAAGAAATTCCCGCCCCGTCTGCGCGCAACGCGCCGAAAATTCTGCGGGTCATCAGTCAGGCCAGGGGCTGAAAATTAAAGAGCAGCGGCAAGTTTTTTCAAGAAGGCTGCGGCATCATTTGGGCAGTGGATGCGGATGATGCGGCGGCCTTTTTCTTTAAGCGCTTGCCAGTCACCCTGCGCCTGCGCGGCAAGTAGTTCGCCAAAACTCAATGAAGAACTCTCCTTTTCCAGTTCGTCAGGAATAGGGATATTTATAAGATTTTCTTCCGTAAGTTGGATAAACAGGCCGCAGTTGGCGCCGCCTTTGTGTAATTGTCCCGTGGAATGCAGATAACGCGGTCCGTAGCCGCAGGTCACCGGCAGTTTATATTTCTTAAAGATTGCCGCGCGCAATTTGGCGGTTGCCGAATCAACTTCCGCAGAGGCATTTAAATAAATCTGCAGACAAGTGTAATCTCCCATTTTTTTCTGCATTAAAAAATTATTCAAAGCTTCGCTTATTGTTTTCTCCTTTGTGTCGCCGTAAACATGCCCCTCGGCTGTGGCAATAACCGGCTTTTCTTCATTTTCTTTTTCTTTTTCTTTTTCTTTTCTCTTATCTTTATAAGCCTCAATCATCGTTCGCGTGTGTATTTTTGTCGCTTCGACATCCGGCTGGTCGAAAGGATTGACGCCCAAAAAATATGCCGCAACGGCGGTGGCCATCTCCCAGATGTACATCTGGGAGGCTAAGTCGAAGTCCTCTCTGATCTTTAAGGTGACGACTGGATGGCCGGCGGCGTTTAGGTCTTTAATCCGTGAAAAATTATCATTTTCATTTTGGAAAAAAACAAACACGCGGTCATTTTCATAAAGAGAAACATCGGCTTCAGGTTCATCCAAAACGGGAAGGATGCCTTTGCCTTCTTTGCCGGTGCTCTCCGCGATAAGCTGTTCCAGCCAGTCGCCGAAAGACTTCCAGCGCCATGGCAGGTAGAGAGTAAGTTTGTCGCGTCCCTGGCACGCGAGCGCCCCCAGCGCCGCGCCCAGCATAATGCCCGTTTCGTCAGCGGCGCCTGCAGCGGTTTGCGCGTTGTGTAACAGTTTATTAACATCAATGCCGATGATTGCCGCCGGGACGATACCGAAAAAAGAAAGAGCGCTGTAGCGTCCGCCGATATCAGGATTATTGAGAAAGACATGGAATGGAGAAAGTTCCCGTACCGTCTTGGCCAGGGGTGATCCTTCATCGGTGATAAAAATAAAATGTTCTCCGGCGCCGCCGCCTTTTATTTTTCGCGCTTCGTTGTAGAAAAAATGAAATAGGGAGGTTATTTCCATCGTTGTTCCGGATTTGGAAGAAACAATAAAAATAGTTTTATCCCAGTCGATCTTTTGCGCGATATTGCTGATTATCGCCGGGTTGGTTGTGTCTAAAACGGTAAGTTGCGGATAACCTGTCTGCGCGCCGAATACTTTGTTGAAAACCTCCGCGGCCAGGCCCGAGCCGCCCATACCCAATAAAATAACATCTTTTATTTTTTTAGCCGCCAGGGGCGCGATGGTTTCCCGGATGTAGTCAGCTTTTTTCAGAATTTGTCCGGGCGCGTCAAGCCAGCCCAGGCGATTGACAATTTCTTCAGGCGATGGACTCCAAAGTTTGTAATCTTTTGCCCGGATGCGCCGCGCCACATCATCCTGCTGTGTTTTTTTCCACGCGATTTCAACTATTTGATGATAGTTTCCCGGATAGTAATTGATCAGGGTTTCCTTCATTTTATTTCTGCTTACTTTGTAGTAGTTCTTTAGCTTTTACAATTATATTTTCCACGGTAAAGCCGAATTTTTCATAGAGTACCGGCCCCGGGGCGGAAGCGCCGAAAGTTTCCATGCCGATAATTTTTCCGTCGAGACCTAAATAGTGTTCCCAGCCCAGGGTTATCCCCGCTTCGACGGCAATTCTAGCCGTGACGTGCGGCGGCAAAACCTTTTCACGGTAATCGCGCGGCTGCTTATCAAAGATTTCCCAGCTGGGCAGGGAAACCACGCGAACTTTTTCCCCCTCATGTGCCAATTTTTGGGCGGCCGCAAGAGTCATGGAAACTTCCGAGCCTGTGGCGATAAAAATTATTTCCGGTTCGGATGAAGATTCCCATAAAATATATCCTCCCTGGCGCGTGCCGGAAGCGGGCGCGCAGGAAGCGCGGTCCAGAACCGGCAAATTCTGACGGCTGAAAATCAATGTGGTGGGGCCTTTGGTATTGGTAATCGCCAAACGCCAGGCCTCCAATGTTTCATTGGCGTCCGCCGGGCGAAGCACGGTCATGTTTGGCACCTGGCGCAGATTCATTACCTGTTCAATGGGCTGATGCGTTGGTCCATCTTCGCCCACGCCGATGCTGTCGTGCGTGAAAACAAAAATAACGCGCAGTCCCATTAGCGCGGCCAGGCGCATGGGCGGGCGCATGTAATCGGCAAATGTAAGAAATGTCGCCGTGTAGGGAATAACGCCGCCGTGCAAAGCCATCCCCACGGAAACAGAACCCATCGCGTGTTCGCGTACGCCAAAGTGAATGTTGCGGCCATCATAACCCCAGGGGCCGCCCACCATGCCGTGCAGTTCGTCCGGCGATAAAGCAGGGTTTTGAAAATCACCCAGTTTTTTTAGCCAGGTGAAGGTGGAAGGATTGAGGTCGGCTGAACCGCCGATAAGCCCCGGCACTTTCGCGGCAATAGACTGCATGATTGTTTCTGACGCTTTGCGCGTGGCGATATCTTTTGAACCAGCGGGGAATTCAGCAAGCGCCGCATCCCAATTTTCCGGCAAGTCGCCGTGCATGATTCGCTCAAATTCCGCGGCACGATCCGTATGTTTCTGTTTATAGGCGGTCATATTTTCCTGCCACATTTTATCCTGTTTTTTGCCGTGCGTCAGCGCCTTACGAAAATATTTACGGACATCTTCACGGATGTGAAAAATTTCATTCGTATCCCAGCACAGCGCCTCTTTCGTCTTCTGCAACTCTTCGGCTCCCAAAGGCGAGCCGTGCGCGTCACAACTGCCCTGTTTGCAGGGAGAGCCGAAGCCGATCGTTGTGGAAACGCAGATGAGCGATGGTTTTTCGGTTTCGCGTTTGGCTTTTTTGATTGCTTTGTCGATGGCCGCGACATCGTTGCCGTCGGCGACTTTAATCACCTTCCAGCCGCATGATTTAAAGCGTAATTCGATATTTTCGGTAAAAGACAGACCCGCGGAGCCGGCGAGTGTCACTTTGTTGTCATCGTAGACAACGATTAATTTACCCAGCCGCAGATGTCCCGCCAGAGCGCAGGCTTCGGCAACCACGCCTTCCATCATATCGCCGTCGCTGGCCATAACGTAAGTAAAATGATCGACTATTCTATTTTCTTCGCGGTTGAAACGCGTCGCCAGATGCGCCTCGGCAATTGCCATGCCCACGGCGTTGGCCAACCCCTGCCCAAGGGGCCCCGTGGTTACTTCCACGCCGGGCGTGTGCCTGTATTCGGGATGCCCCGGCGTGCGGCTGCCCCACTGGCGGAAATTTTTGATATCGTCGAGCGTCAGATCATAGCCGGTAAGGTGCAATAGCGCGTATAAAAGCATCGAGGCATGGCCGGCTGAGAGGACAAAGCGGTCGCGATTAGGCCATTGCGGGTTTTTCGGATTATGTTTAAGATGTTTTGTCCAGAGGGTGTAAGCGGCAGCGGCAGCGCCCAGCGGCATGCCGGGGTGTCCGGATTTTGCTTTTTCAATCGCGTCCGCTGCCAGAAAGCGGATGGTATCAATGCATTTTTTTTCCAGTTCTTTTTTGTCGGGCATATTATCTCCTTAGATATTTTCAGATTAATGAATCTTCAATCCATTGTAAATACTGCGCGCTGCCTTGTTTAATCGGTACGGCGATAATTTCCGGTGTTTCGTACGGGTGCAGTTTTTTAATTGCCGCTTCTACTTTGCTGAATAAGTTCTCTCGCGTCTTAATTAAGCACAGCCATTCATTTGCTGTTTCTATCTGACTTTTCCAAGTGTATGTGCTTTCGATCGGGCCTAAAATCTGCGCGCAGGCGGCAAGCTTTTGTTCGACCAGATAGCGCGCGATTTTTTGCGCGTCTTCTTTAGTGGCAGTAGTGGTAGAAATTTGAATGTATGATTTCATGGTTCATTTGTCCTCATATCATTTCGAGGAGCAAAGCGACGAGAAATCTTTAAGATTCCTCACGCCCCTGCGGCGGATTCGGAGTGACGCCTTTATATTGTTATTTTTTCGTACATTCGTACATCATAATCGCCGCTGCCTGCGGCAGGCTCAGCGAATCCGCCTTGCCGCTGCCGGGAATGCTCCACTGCTCGTCGGTTTCTTTTAGAATCGCTTCCGGCAGGCCGTGGCTCTCATTGCCCAAAAGCAATGCTGTCCTTTTTTGCGCCGCGTGGGGCAGCAAACCTTTACGGATGTGCGAACCGATGAGCAAGAAGCTTTTTTTAATTTCCGGCAATGCCGTGGATAAATCAACTTCCGGGACAATTGTCAAATGAAAAAGGCTGCCCATGGAAGCGCGCACCGCCTTGGGGTTTGTGTAATCCGCTGAATTTGTACTGATAATAATGCCTGTAAATCCGAACCAATGCGCGCTGCGCATCAGCGCTCCCAGGTTGCGCGGGTTATTGATTTCATGCAAAATCAGAAAATTGCCGTCCGTGCGGGAAATAGCCTCCGATAAGGAAGATGGTTTTTTTATGCGCGCCACAGCCATAATTCCTTCCGGTTCTCTGTCCTGGCCGATTTTCTGCCACTGCGAACGTGAAAGCTGATAAACGGGGAACTTGTTTCCTGATCCAAAAGGCAGATTTCCCCGGTTTTTTATTTTGTCGGGCATGATAAGCACGGCGTTGACTTCCCAGTCGCTCTCCAGCATTTCTTCAACCACTTTGATGCCCTCGGCCAGAAAAATTCCTTCTTCCCGGCGCGCTTTAGCATCATTGAGCCTCGCCCATTTTTTTAATTGTGCCTGTGATATTTCCTGGTAACTTAATTTCATAGAGCTGTGCCTACTTTGCCTTTATGGCAGGTTCTTCCATGGGCTTTGGCCAGATCAGCGAGGCGATAATGGAAATAGCCAGAAAGCCCGCGATTAAACCCAGGGAAATGTTAATAGGAATTTTGTAAAAATCGGAAATGAGCATCTTGACACCCACAAAGCTGAGCACCGCGACAAGCCCGTATTGCAGATGGTGAAATATTCTCATTATTCCCGAAATAGCGAAAAACAACGATCTGAGTCCCAGAATGGCAAAGACGTTGGAAGTATAAATAATAAACGGATCTTTGGTAATGGCCAAAACTGCGGGAATGGAGTCAACGGCAAAAATGATGTCGGTGGTTTCCAGCGCGAGAATCACGGCTAAAAGCGGCGTGGCAAAACGAACGCCTCTTTTAACCACGAAAAAATGTCCTTCCTGATAATTGCGTGTCACCGGCATTATCTTGCGCAGTAATCTCACCAGAATATTTTTTCCGGGATGAATTTCGTGTCCTTTGCCCAGCGCCATTCGCGCGGCGGTAAAAATCAGAAACACTCCGAAAATATAAATGATCCAGTGAAATTTATTGATCAGCGCCACTCCCGCGAAAATAAATATGGCGCGGGTAATCAGCGCCATTAATATGCCCCAGAAAAGAGCTTTGTGCTCCAGCTTATGCGGTACTCGGAAATACTTAAAAATGAGCAGGAACACAAAAAGATTGTCCACGCTGAGGGAATATTCGATAAGATATCCGGCAAAATATTCCATGGCTTTGTGGTGGCCATGGAAATAATATATTCCCACGCCGAACAGCAAACCCAGAGATACCCAGAAAGATGTCCAGAGCAGCGCTTCTTTAAGATGGATAACATGGGCTTTGCGGTTGAAAACGCCTAAATCCAAAGCGAGCAGTCCCAGAATTAATATTGTGAACGCGATCCACCAAAAAGGCATATTTTGTTTTTCTCCTTAAAATTACATCGCCCGGCGCAGGGATTGCGCGGCGTTGTGAATTATATCCCAGGCGCCGCTGTAAGGCGGAGAATAAGCCAAATCCAGATAGCCTATCTCGTCGATATTAAGCCCAGCCCACAGGGCAACGGATAAAGCGTTGACGCGGCTGACTGCTCCGGCTTCGCCCACCGCCTGCGCTCCCAAAAGCCTGCCCGAAGATTTATCGGCGATAAGTTTCAAGCCCAGTTTTTTCTGCCCCATATTTCTGGCGATCGCATTGCCCCACGCGATATTGCTTGCCGGTTCGAACCCAACGGCTTTTGCTTCTTTTTCATCTATGCCGGTGGCGGCGCATTCCAAGCCAAAGAGGCGGAACGACTGAGCTCCGACAATGCCTTCAAATTTTATCTGTTTCCCGCCGATGTTGAAGCCGGCAATACGCCCCTGTTTGTTGGCGATATCGCCCAGCGGTATGTTCACCCAGCGGCGGGTCACGCGGTGGAATGATTCACAGCAATCGCCCGCCGTGTAAATGTTTTCTTTTGATGTCTGCTGAAAATGATTTGCGGCAATGGCGCCGGTTGCTCCGATTTTCAAACCGATTGATTGAGCCAATTTAATTTCCGGCTTCACGCCCACGGCGACGATAATCATATCCGCGTCCCATGTGCCCTGATTAGTGATGGCCTTGAAGGTATTTCCTTGTTTTTCTACAGCTGATGTTTCGGCGTTGGTCACAAATTCCACACCATGGTTTTGCAGCTCTTCGAGCATCACGCCCGAAAGCTCCGGATCCCAGCGGCTTGCCGGCAACGCGCCTCTATGAAATATCGTTGTTTTTATGCCGAGCATATGCAGGGCTTCGCTCATTTCCATGGCGATAAATCCGGCGCCGATGATAATTACCTTGCGGCAGTTATTATCGCGCAGATAGTTTTTTATTTTAACGGCGTCTTCCAGATTTTTCAGCATAAACACTCCCGGTGCGTTGATTCCCGGTATATTGGGCTTTATAGCGCTGGTTCCCGTTGCCATAACCAGAAAATCGAAAGGCAGTTTTTCCCGGCCATTTAGTTCTATGGTTTTCTTTTCAAGATTCATTTCAGTCACATCGGTATTCAGCTGCACAGCAATGCCGCCTTCGCGGAATTTTTCCGGAGTCCGCGCGATTAATGTTTTCTCATCTTTAATTACATCACCGATGTAATAGGGAGTGGGTCAGGCGGAATAGGAAACGAATGCGCCTTTTTCCAAGATGGTAACTTTTAATGAAGGATTGCTACGCTTAGCTTCGGCAGCAGCAGAGGGCCCGGCCGCGCCGCCGCCGATAACAACCAGGTTTTTCGCCATTTTCTCACCTCATTTTTTAGCCGCTGCTTTCTTGCGCCACATCAAAAGTCCGATGCCGCCCAGCATCATCAGAACACACAAAAATTGACCAATGCTGATCGGGCCGACCATGTAATCAGGTTCCCGGAAAAATTCAATCATAAAGCGGACAAAACCGTAGCCGAAAATATATAACCCCAATAATGCCCCGTCAAAAAGCTTTTTCTTTCTTAAAGCCCATAAAACAGCGAAGAGAAATATTCCTTCAAAAAAAGCTTCGTATAGCTGTGAGGGATGGCGCAGGCTTTGTGTCGGATCAAGGGGAAAATACATTCCCCAGGGCATGCTGGTTACGCGGCCGAAGAGTTCGCCGTTGATAAAATTTCCAAGGCGGCCGAAAGTGTAGCCCAGCGGTATTGCCGGCGAGATTAAATCGGCGAATTTCCAGAAATCAAATTTTCGTTTGCGGCAGAATAAAACCGACATGATAATCACGCCGATAACACCGCCGTGATAAGACATGCCGCTGATACCCGTAAATCTGATGCCGTCGGAAAAAGTGAAAGGCAAAAATATTTCCAGTGGATGATACAGGTAGTAATCCAAATTATAAAAGAGCACATCGCCCAACCTCGCGCCCAAAAGCACGCCGACCATGGCCCAGACCAGAAAGTCCTGAATGTCTTCACTCGTATATTTGTATTTTTCATTCTTAATTCTGTGCATGACCAGAAAATATACAATGACGAAAGCGACGATATACATCAGGCTGTAATAACGCAGTTGAAAAGAGCCGATACTGAAAAGATACGGCGTTATATGCGCGGGTATTTGCTGCCAGGCGTTGATCAGAGTGTCCATAATTTAAAAATTCCTTTGAGCAATGTAGATGTTGAAGATAAAATGATCATGAAGCTTAATTAATAACTTTCGCCTTTGAGCGCCGCGATATAGAGTTCGGCGCTGTATATGGCGTTGGCGCCGTCCCCCGCGGCGGTGATAACCTGCCGGAATTGTTTGGCGCGGCAATCGCCCGCGGCAAAAATGCCGGCGGAAGAAGTTTGCATGTTGTCATCGGTGATAATATAGCCGCCCGCGTCGAGTTTCACCACGCCTTCAAAAAGTTTTGTCTGCGGGATGCGCCCCACAAAAATAAAAACACCTTCAGCAGGTATTTTGCTTGTTTTTCCGGATTCCACATCGGTTAGTTTAACGCCGGTAACCAGATTGTTGCCGACAACTTCAGCCAGTTTCGCTTTCCAGATAAATTCAATTTTTTTCTGCGCGGCCGCGCGCTTTTGCAGAATGTCCGCCGCGCGCAGGCGATCGCGCCGGTGCACCACGGTTACTTTTCTAGCAAAATGCGTCAGAAAGAGTGCTTCCTGGATGGCCGTGTCTCCGCCGCCAACCACGATCACGTCTTTTTCACGATAAAAAGGACCGTCGCAGGTAGCGCAGTAGGAAACTCCCTTTCCGGCGAATTCCTCTTCGCCGGGCACGCCTAGTTTACGCCACTCGGCGCCGGTGGCGGCAATGACGCTCAAAGCCCGCAATACTTTATCGCCCGCGCTAATTTCCCAAATGACTGCATCAGAATCATGTTTTTTGATTGAGGTAACATCAGCGGCCATAGTCTCTAGGCCGAATTTAAGCGCTTGGTTTTTAAAAAGTTGCATCAGGTCAAAACCGTTGATGCCGTCGGGAATGCCCGGATAATTTTCAATTAAATCGGTGATAGTAATCTGGCTTACCGTCGCCGCGCCTTCCACGAGCAGGGTTTTGAGCCCGGCGCGCGCGGCGTAAATACCTGCCGTGTATCCGGCGGGTCCGCCGCCGATAATGATTATATCGTAATCATATTCAGTTAATTTCGCTTTATTCATTAGAAAGATGTCCTCTTTTTTTGTGATATTAATCAGGATAAAGGCATTTTGTAAAGATTAAATTGATTGTTTATATGTTTATAATTATTTGATTATTTACTACAGGCAAGTGAAAATATTTCGGGAAAAGCAGCCGCTGAACGCTGAATTATAATTTTTTCACTCAACATTCCCGTTGGCAAATACAGCTTTTTAGCTTTCCGGGGTTATCGACTTTGATTTAGAATTATAGCCGGCAAACAATTCCGGGCTGAGGCAGTATTTTTTGCTTTCTTCCTGGCGCGCGTCGTAAAAGATTGCCGCGGCGAAAATTTTATCCAGTGTAAGAGATCGTTTTTTGAATTCGGCCCTCTGTGTTTTCGGCACCGGTTCACCTGCGACATTTTTTACCCTGAATGGATTGATCGGCGTGTTTCCTTGCCTCATTTCATAATGCAAGTGCGGCCCGGTGGCCAGCCCCGTCGCGCCCACATAGCCGATTAAATCTCCTTGTTTTACTCTTTTTCCCATGTGGATTCCTTTAGCAAAGCGAGATAGGTGGCCGTAATAAGTTTGATAGCCGTTGCGGTGTGAGAGGATAATAAGTTTTCCGTAAGCGCCCTTATTGCCGGCAAAAGTAATTTTTCCATCGCCGACAGCGCTGACCGGGGTTCCCGTTGGCGCTGTGTAGTCGATTCCATGATGGGGGCGATAAATTTTTAAAACAGGGTGGAAGCGTCTTTTGCTGAAATGGGAACTTATTCGCCTGAAACTCAGCGGGGCTTTCAAAAAAGCCTTGCGCAGGGAATTGCCCTGGGAATCATAATAATCGGTTTTATCGCTGTGTTCAAAAAGAAAAGCCCGGTACGCCTGATTGTTATTGATAAACTCCACCGCTAATATTTTACCGTATTTTTTGAAATCCCCGTTAAGATATAATCCTTCTGTGATAATCCGAAAGGTGTCTCCAGCGCGCAGGTCGGTGTTAAAATCAATATCCCATGCCAGAATGTCTGCCACCTGCAGCGCGAGCAGGTAGTTTTCTCTTTCTGTGCCCATAGCGGAAATTAAATTGCCTTCAATCGTTCCGCTGACGGTAAGAATTCGTGTTTCGTAAGGAATATCGTATTTGTGCGCCTGAAATTCGTTTTCTACCCGCTCGATTTTTAAAATCGTATCATCATCAATTCCATAGGTAAATGAATTGATAAAGTTTTGCTCATTAAGAACAATGCTGTAAGATTTACCCGGACGCAACGCCTTCAGCGGGTGAATGCTCGCGGCCGCGCTTTTCATGGCGAAAAGATCTTCTGTCCGTAAACCATTATCTGTAAAAATAGAGAAAAGCGTGTCGCCCTGTTCGATAGTGCTGTTGATGGATTTGAAAGAAGATATTTGATCAACAGGAGGTGTTTTATCTTTGAAGAGATTTATCAGGGGCTGGTGCAGTGAAAATGAAGCGATCAAGACAACAAAAATTGCCAGCAAGAATATTTTTTTGTTCTTTGGCATTTTTCTTTTGTTCAAATCGTTATTCCCCTTATATAAAAATACAAATTTATCTAATTTTACTTACTGTAAAAATTATGTCAAGAAAAAACACCGTGCTTGCATTTTTAAACCAATCTTGTTATCGAAACATATGTAAGAATTTATAGCACCGGTGCCATATTATGAACACCTATTTCCTGATCATCTTTATTTTCGCGCTGTCGATAATGGTGGTGGTAAGCTTTTTATATGTGATGTGGCGCGTGCGCAGAGACGAGCTAAAGCTAATCAATATCATCCATAGTTCGCCGATTCCCACTTTTGTAATCTCCAAAGGTCACGAGGTAATGTATTGGAATAAGGCTCTGCAGTTATTGAGCAACATCACGCCGCGACAGATTGTGGGTACCGACCAGCACTGGAGAATTTTTTACAAGTCAAAGCGCCCCTGCCTGGCGGATTTGATTTTGGATAAGAAAATTGACAAGATCCCGGATTTTTATTCGGGACAGTGGGCGAAATCAAGGTTGCTTGATGAAGCTTATGAGGTAACGGAATTTTTCCCCGATATTGGCGAGAAGGGTAAATGGTTTCGTATTACTTCGGCAGCGATGAGAGATTCCGGCGGCGATATCTTTGGGGCGATGGAGACGCTCGAAGATATTACCGAACAAAAAATCGCGGAAGAAGAACTTTTACACAGAAGCAAGGTGGAATCTCTGGGCATGTTTGCCGACGGCGTGGCTAAAGATTTCGATAGCCTGCTTAGTGCGATTTTGCGCAACGTTTTCTTGGCCAAAATATCCGCCACGGATGAAGATAAAATTGTGGAAGACGGACTGGCTATCGCGGAACGCGCCGGCCTGCAGGCGAAAGAGCTGGCGCATCGGCTTATTACTTTCGCGCAGGGCGGGTATCCTGTCCTCAAAGCGGAGAACCTGGAACCGTTGTTGAGAGAAGCGGTGAAAAACGTTTTCAGTGATTCATCTGTTAAGTGCAGCGTATCTATTGCCAACGATTTGTGGCCCGCGGAGATTGACGCGATGCAAATCAGGCAGGTAATAGAAAATTTATTGATTAATGCCAAAGAGGCCTTAAAAAACGGCGGTATAGTGGAGCTTATTGCCGAAAATACGATAACCGGAACAAATATTCGAGCGCTGGGGCAGGGGAATTGTATACGGATAACCATTAAAGATAACGGCATTGGCATTCCGAGAGAAAATCTTTCCCGGATATTCGATCCTTATTTCACAACTAAAGAAAAGAAGGGACGGGGCGGCATTGGCCTGGGTCTGGCCATCAGCGACTCCATTATTCAAAATCACAAGGGTTTGATTACCGTGGAATCTATCGTTAGTTCCGGCACAACATTCTCGATTTATCTGGCCGCGGCGGTAAAAAACTCCGCAACGTAAATTAAATAAGCGAGCGTTTTGAAGTGCCCTTTTTTCGCCATTCCGGCCTCGCATTCGCTAGGTTTTGCTCCAGCAGGAACCTAGGAAATTCTAAAAAATACTGGATACCGGCCTTCGCCGGTATGACGATTTTGAAGTTTTTTCTCCTATTATGACACAGTCTCTACGCCGGTATGACTATGGATATCGGATTGAGCAAAGGTTTCCAGATCAGCCGCGTATTTTAAAACTGAACTAACACTTTTTCTCAGCGCACAGTTTTTTTCTGTATTGCGCTTGCTGTGACTGGAATTCGTAATATTGGGCCAGCTTGGCCAGCGCAAACACCGCCTGCGGCAGAGCGCTGTAGGCGGGAACGCCCGCGTCACAAAGAATATTTTGCAGCAAGACGCGTTTTTTCGTGTAGCGGGGATGAGGATTGTATTGCCGCAGGACAACGGCAATAGGTTTCCCCCTCGCGTGCTTTTTGGCCGAATGAGTGATAAAGTTTGCTACGTTTTCAACCTGCGCCCCGTTATCGAAATTATAAAGCCATTCGATATGTAGAGAGAAAACAAACATATCGATGTAGCTGTGCGAGAGAAGTTCCAGTGTTTTCCCCAGGGCGTCAAGTTTGGTAAAGAGTATATGCGCGTCGATGGGGTTGCGGATCATGTTTCCCGCCGGCGGGATATATTCACGCAGTTTCTGTGTCACTTCCTCGGGCAGCGAAACAAGATCAAGTCCCGCCTGTGCGCAGCTGTCCGCCGCCGCCACTCCGATGCCGCCGCCGGTGCCGATAACCGCCACGCGGCGACCATCAGACCTGCCGGAATAACTGAATGCCGCCGCGACATTCGCCATTTCTTCCAGCGAACTTACCCTTACCGCGCCGCTTTGTTTGAAAACGGCGTTCCATATTTTTTCGCCGCCGGCCATGGAGCCGGTGTGCGATGATACCGCCCTCGCGCCGGATTCCGTAAGCCCCGCCTTTAGAATAATTACCGGTTTTTTCCGGTTGATTTTGGTAACAAGCTCCAGCAACTTACGTCCATTTTTTACACCTTCCAGATACATCGTGATTACTTTTGTCTCTTCATCATGGGAGAGGTATTCCAGAAAATCTGTGCTGTCCATCGTCAGCGCGTTGCCGTAACTGATTACTTTGCTGAAATAAAGCCCGAAACGCGTGCTGGTGTAATTGGTGAAATCCTGCGCGTGTCCGCCGCTTTGCGTGATGAAAGAAACCGGGCCGCTTTTTTCCGGCGGGGCAACCCAGGTTACAATGCGTGATTTAGGAACGTAAAAACCCATGCAGTTAGGACCGATGACATTGAGTTTTCCTTCCTGCGCGATTTTTTCAATTTCAGCCTGAAGAGTTAAGCCTTCTTCCTCACCCGTTTCTTTGAAACCGGAAGAAAATATATGCACAGTTTTGTTGCCGGAGGCGGCGCAGTCTCTGAGCGCGTCGGGCACAAAAGGCGCCGGCACGGAAACCACGACTAAGTCGACAGGTTTTTTTAGAGATACCAGAGAAGGATACGCCTTGAGGCCGTCAATCTCCTGGGCTTTCGGATTGATGGGATAAAGTTTCCCCGGAAAGCCGAAATCCTTGATGCAGCCGAACATGCCACGAAAACCCTTGGCGCGCGGTCGCATGGCGCCGATGACAGCGATGCTTTTTGCGTGCGTTGCCTGATCAAGCGCGGTGTTAAGTTCTTTTATTTCCTGCGGCGTTCTTTCGCGGAAGCGTTTTTCGGCGGCGGCTTCATTGTTTTTATCCAGCACCACCAGGGCGTCCACGGCGGTCACCCGTCCGTCGGGAGAAACAAGCAGTGGATTGATATCAACTTCTTTAATATCCCAGCGTTCGGCGCCGAGTTTGGATAAACCAAGCAATGTTTTTATTAACTGTTCTTTTTGGGCGGGTGATTCGCCGCGAAATCCGCCCAAGAGTTTGCGCGCCATAATTTCATCGAGCATGGAGAGCGCCTGCATTTCATCAAAAGGCGCGATACGGAAAACCACGTCTTTGAGCGCTTCGGTGAAAACGCCGCCCAAACCGAACATCACCACCGGCCCGAATTGTTCATCTTGAAAAAGCCCCGCGACAAATTCCCGCCTGCCCTGTAATTGCGGCTGCAGTAAAAATCCTTCCAGATCCGCTCCCGCTGATTTCTGAATATCCAGACAGGCGCTTTTCACATCTTCCGTAGAGGATAAATTTAGTTTGACGAGACCTCGTTCAGTTTTATGCGTGAGTTTGGCGCCGAGTCCCTTGAGCACAACGGGAAATCCAAAAGCCTGTGCTACGGCTGCCGCTTCTTCCGGCGTGAGTGCGATTGCTTCTTCTACCACCGGTACGCCGTAATTTTTAAGTAATTCTTTTGATCGTGCTTCTGTTA
>Ga0351945_1020_pt1 | contig 24389 bp, 19 predicted proteins | sample BONcelT113001F14_FD_205814 | JGI IMG/M metagenome (GOLD analysis project Ga0351945, IMG submission 205814) | Enriched cells from coal bed in the Powder River Basin, Montana, United States - BONCAT cells T11 rep3 HSBNCT.T11.300.1.F14 ... | reverse complement strand
TACAGGCAAAAGACGCAGTTTTGCTTGACACTACAGGTATGATGATCAACGAGGTTGTCGACCGGATTGTAAATATATATCGTAACCAATGGAGCGGAAATGCATAAAATTGTTTTTTTGCTGACCTGTGGCCTTTGTTGGCCCATATTTCGGTTTCTGTTCCGCTGGCAAGTATCAGGACTGGAAAATGTTCCTGATGGCGGAGCAATTATCGCACCCAACCATCAGAGCTTTTGGGATATTCCCTTGGTAGGGCTGGCTCTTTTTAACCGGCGAACTCATTTTATGGCCAAGAACGAATTGTTTCAAAACCCGCTTTTTGGCTGGTTTATACGGAACTTGCTTGCCTTTCCGGTAAAGCGCGGCGCACCGGATCGGGCAGCGATCCGCCATGCAATCGAGATACTGAAGCAAGGCGATCTGGTGGTAATATTCCCCGAAGGCACCCGCAGTAAAACCGGAAAACTGGCCCCCGCAGAGCCAGGTTTATCTCTGATTGCCGCCAAAGCTGAAGTTCCGGTTGTTCCGGTTGCAATCACAGGGACCCGCGCTATTTTCCGCAGTAATAGTATGTTTCCCAAAGTAAAGGTCCATTTTGGTCATTCTGTTTCGTTGCAGCAACTGCAGCCGAATAGCGGAGACAGACGTACGGATATCGGAGCTGAAGTTATGCAAAAAATTGAACAACTGTTGCGACAAAACACAGTCAGCGCAAAAAAATAAAATATTGTTTGTGAACTGCAGGAATTCTCTTTTGTAATGGAGTATATAATACGATGGACAAGTGGAGTTCCCAAAGTTATGAATTTTTATGCAGGAAGAGGTTGGTTTATCGTTGTCTCAAGATTTGACAAAACTGAAATCAATGAAAGAATACTGGGAATACGCAGGCTTTGTTTATTGGCATAATCAGGGAATGGAAGGGGTTTACCGACGGGTCACTTTTGTTAAAGACGGTTTATTGGGAAAAGTCGCTGAATTTTATTCCGATGATTATATCATCTGGTCGCATCGTGGGGCGGTTGATGAGGACAGAATCATAAAACAATGGAAGGCCGAAACCGATGTAATGAAACATCGTTTCCTGCTCTTGTCTGATGAATCAGGACGGGCAGCCCGAACCAAAAGCATTTGGCTTGGCTTTGGAGGATTTGTGGAAGTTCTGCGACATCGCGCAGGAACACCGGGTCCGGCCAAGTTCAGGGATCTGGTGTTTTTGGTCGACAAAGGCCTGGAATATGCAGCAAGGGAGGTTGTGGAAACAAAGAAAAATGAAAGTGAGGCGATGTGAGTCTAAGATATTCATCAGTGTTTGGCAGTGTTTATTTTCTAAATTGGTAGGAGGTGTTTGTCTGTGTTAGCAACTATGTTTATCTTTGCAGTTATATTTTTTGTTGTTGCTTATATGACGTATGGTCAATGGCTGAAAAAAACTTTCGCGCTGGATCCTAATAAAGAAACCCCGGCAACTTGCCTTTATGATGGGCTGGACTATTGCCCGACCCATCCGGCCGTCCTGATGGGTCATCATTTTGCTTCCATCGCCGGCGCCGGTCCTATCGTCGGTCCGATTGCCGCCGCTTCGATCTTCGGTTGGCTTCCGGCCTATATCTGGATTTTGGTTGGTTCGGTTTTCTTCGGCGGAGTTCACGATATGGGCTCGCTGGTTGCTTCACTTCGCCACAAGGGTCTCTCGGTTGGTGAGGTCGTATTCGAGTGGATCGGTCCTGCCGCAAAAAGACTATTTTTGGTATTTACCTGGTTGGCCCTCACACTGGTTATTGCCGTTTTTCTGGAACTAGCATCCCAGACTTTCGCGGCAGATCCGGCGGTAGCTTTCTCCGGAATCATCTATATTGTCATCGCGATGATTTTTGGCTGGTTGGTTTACCGCATGGGCCTGAACCTGCTGTATAGCACTATTATTATGCTGCCGGTTGTTATTGGCGCGGTATTTTATGCCAACTCCTCACCTTGGGTCATGTCAACCTTTAAGTACAGCGTGGAATTTTGGCGGATCGCTTTAGTATTCTATATTTTCGCCGCTTCGGTTCTGCCGGTTTGGTTGCTTCTGCAGCCGCGCGACTATTTGGCGTCCTTCCTGCTGTATTTCTCCGTCACGATCGGCGCAATTGGCATGTTGTTCATGACTGGCGTGGATACGGCAAAACTGCCGATGTTCACCAGTTTTAGCCCCAGAGAAGGTCTCTATCTTTGGCCGTTGTTATTTATCACCGTGGCCTGCGGAGCTATTTCGGGTTTCCACTCGCTGGTCGGCAGCGGGACGACGTCCAAACAGATGCGTAAAGAAACCGACGCTCTGCCGGTTGGCTATGGCGCTATGTTGATCGAGGGTCTGGTCGCGGTTATTGCTCTCGGTACCCTGATTCTTGCCGGTGGTATGATGAAGGGCGGACCGACTGTTGTATATGGCTCAGGGATTGGCAAAATGGCCGGTTTGATCGGAATAGATCCCAAAGTGGGAACCTCGCTCGGACTATTGGCCCTTAACTCCTTTATCCTGACGTCACTCGATACAGCAACCCGTATTGCCCGTTACCAATTTCAGGAACTGACTGGCAACCGGGTTGACCGTTATACAGCAACTGGGGTTGGCGTGGCTATTGCGTTGGTTCTGCTGTTCTGGAAAACAGGAACTACTCCGGCCTGGCAGCTCATCTGGCCGGTATTCGGCGCAGCCAACCAATTGGTTGCCGCGATGGCGCTACTGGCAATCGGGACCTGGGTTATCCGTTGCCTACGCAAACCGGCCAACTTCATCATGATACCGATGTTGTTCATGTTGGTTACGACATTTGCCGGACTGGGGCTGCTGATCAAGGATAATTTGACAAAGCAACCTCTGCTGTCTGTGATTTCCGCAGTATTGTTGATTATGGCCTTCTTCCTGGTCAAAATGGCCTGGAGTGCGATCAACAAGCCAACCGATGATCTCTGCAAGGTCGACTAGAGTCGCCAGCACCATCTGACACAAGGGTTTATAGTTCCGGCAGGAGCGATCTTGCCGGAACTTTTTTGTTCGGCCTGCGATTGATTCTTCAACTTGTCTGCTGATTATCAGCGATGCCGAAACCATGGAGCCGGCTGAAACGGTTGCGGCGTTACGCCGACTCTCAAAGCGGGCCAAGCAGATCATCTGGATGAATACCGAACCGCTCCGGCAGTGGAAGCTAAACAACCTAAACAGTCAATTGCAGCGTTATTGCCGAATGGAAGAATGGACTACCCTGGCAAAAACAATCCGAATTCTTAAGAATATTTGAAAGTTGCCTTTACCGACACGGTCATCAAGGCCGCTTTTTTTGATGTAATCCCGGCAAACATTGTTTTGCCGGGATTACAAAGCTTCAAGCATTACCGTTCCTTGCATAGAGAGGGTGAAAATAGCTATAATATAATGAAACGCTGTCATGGGGGATACAATGGAAATTCTTACTGCTACACACATGGGGTTTTGTTATGGAGTTCGGCGGGCTGTGGAAATGGCTATTTCAACCGATCCTGCCAGCCGGGGGCAAAAAATGGTGACTCTTGGACCGTTGATTCATAGTCCTCAAATGATCAAAAAACTAGCCAGTGAAGGCGTCGACGTGATTGATTCGTTGGAAGATGCCAATGGTGCAACGGTTTTGATTCGTTCTCACGGGGTGGCTCCTTCAATTTATGAAACTGCCGTGCAGCAGGGGATCAAACTGCGGGATGCAACTTGTCCACATGTCAAGAAGGCTCAACAGGCTGCGATGCAGTTTGCAGAGCGTGGCTTTCAGGTAGTGGTTGCAGGTGAAAAAAACCATCAGGAGGTCAAGAGTATTCTGGCCTGGGCGGGGCCTGGAGCTCTGGCGGTTGAAAAGATTGACGACCTTAAGGGAGTCATCCTTAGCGAAAAAGTCGGTCTCGTGTCACAAACGACGTTGGAGAAGGAAGTTTTTGACAGTATTAGAGATGAGCTGACTGGAAAGACCGGAATACTTGAGGTTGAACCTACGATCTGCTCGGCTACCGAGCAGCGCCAACATGCTGCGCGACAGCTTTCCGCCGAGGTTCAGGTTATGATTGTCATCGGCGGGAAAAATAGCGCTAATACGAGACATCTTGCAGAAGTCTGCCACAAGACAGGCACACGGACCTATCATGTTGAAACGGCCCAGGAACTTGAAACGAGCTGGTTTTCCGGTGTGGAAAGAGCGGGGATCACTGCAGGAGCTTCGACACCGGACTGGATCATTGAGGAGGTAAGACAAAGGATGGAAAACATGGAACAGGTAAAACTGGAGAAACAGGACCGTCTGGAAAAAGGGGTGATTTTGACTGGCAAAGTCGTTGGAATCAATAAAGAGCTTGTTTTTGTCGACATTGGTCAAAAATCGGAGGGTTTTGTGACACTGGCTGAATTGGCCTGGCCGGCTCCTGCCGATGCGCATGAAGTTGTTGTGATAGGTCAGTTATTGAGTGTATTGGTGCTGGATCCCGAAACTTCTGAAGGTTCGGTTCAGCTGTCAAAAGTCCAGGCAGACAGATTGTTGGCTTGGGATCGGATGGAAGACGCAATGCAGGAAGGCAGGGCTCTGGATGTGTCAGTATCTGCCGTGGTGAAGGGCGGTTTATCGGTAAGCGCTTTTGGCATTCGTTGCTTTATGCCGGCTTCTCAGGTCGATGTTGGATTTGTCGAAAACTTGGCTCTTTTTGTTGGACAGACAATATCTGCGTTGCCGATAGAAGTGGACCGCGAAAAGCAGCGTGCGGTTTTCTCCCGCCGAGCTCTGCTGGAGGCAGAGCGACAGGTGTCTGAAGCAATCGCCGTTGAAAAACTGGAAGTTGGACTGGTTATTGACGGTGTTGTACGTCGGTTGGCCACTTTTGGCGCTTTTGTCGATGTGGGCGGAATCGAAGGCTTGGTTCATGTTTCCGAAATGGCCTGGCATCGGGTGAAAGATGCTTCAGATTTGCTTAAAGTCGGTGATGAGATCAAAGTTCAGATATTAAAAATCGACAAAACACTTCGCAAGGTTTCGCTTGGCATGAAACAATTGCAATCTGATCCCTGGCAAACAGCAGTGAGAGATTTTGCCGAAGGAACGACAGTAACCGGCAAAGTTACACGGACTTCAAAGTTTGGTGCATTTGTGGAATTGTCGCCTGGCGTAGAAGGCCTGGTCCATATTTCCGAGTTGTCGGACCGAAGGGTGAACAGTGCTGACGAAGTAGTGCAAATGGGTCAGAAAGTTCCTGTGAAAGTTCTTGGCATTGATCCGGCTGCCAAGCGTATCAGTCTAAGCATTGTCAAAGCACAGGAAGATGCCGAAAGAAAAGAATATGCCCCATTTCTCAACGCGAATGAGCCGATGGGTGCAACGATCGGTGATAAATTGGGCCATTTGTTCAAAAACAAGGAGTAACCAAATTGACCAGACAGTTGAGAAAAATCGATCACTTGCGACATGCGCTGGCACTTTCAGACGGGCCGGGCAATACTGGTTTTAGTGATATCCGGTTCGTGCATAACTGCCTGCCCGAAATTAAGTCTGAAGAGGTGTCAATTGGGACAATATGCGCTGGGATGAGACTTTTCCATCCGCTTGTCATCAATGCGATGACGGGGGGAGCCGTGAAATTAACCCCGGTAAATGAGCGCCTGGCAGAGGTCGCGTTGCGGACGAACTCGGTGATGGCGGTAGGATCGCAATATAGCGCACTTGAATATCCGGAAGTGGCGGAGTCATTTCGCATTGTTCGCCAAGTGAATCCGTCCGGCCTGATTTGGGCCAATATCGGTGCATATGCCGAACCGGCAGAAGCACAGCAGGTTGTCGAAATGATTGAAGCTAATGCGTTGCAGGTTCATTTGAACGCTGCCCAGGAAATCAGCATGTCGGAAGGTGACAGCGATTTCAGCGGATGGTTGCTGCGGATTGAGAAGATTGTCCGTAGGCTTTCTGTTCCGGTCATCGTCAAGGAAACCGGCTGTGGAATGGCCATGGAACAGATCAGGCAACTGGCTTCGGCGGGAGTGGCTGCGATTGATGTCGGCGGTTCCGGCGGGACCAATTTTATCGCTGTGGAAGCATCGAGAAAGCAACAATCAATCGCATCAGAGATGCTGGAGTGGGGAATTCCAACAGCGATCAGTGCGCTGGAAGCAGCAAAAGTATTGCCGGCAGAAGTTGACCTGATCGTGTCCGGTGGGGTCCGGTCGCCGCTCGATGCCTTAAAATCGTTGGCTATCGGCGCCGTTGCAGTCGGCATTGCCACCCCGATTCTGCGAAGTTGCGAAACGCATGGTGTTGACATAACGGTGGGATGGATCGAAGATTATCTTCAATCACTAAAAAGAGGCCTGTTGTTGCTTGGGCGAAACTGTCTGAATGATTTGCGGGACCAACCGGTGATCATTACGGGTGAAGTGGGTCAGTGGCTCGAACTTCGCGGGATATCTGCAGCCGGATATGCCCGGCGAAGTCGGGGCGATAAACTTTGAAGACGGCGATGGGAGCTGTTGTTTCTTTTATCCAGCCCGGCAGTAAAGCCGACCAGGCTGGAATAGAGCCAGGCGACCGTATCTTGCGCATCAATGGCGGGCAACTGCGGGATATTATTGATATGAGTTTTGCTTTGGCCAACTTGCAAATTGTAATTGAAGTTGAAAAGAAATGCTGTACAAGGGTTTTTCTCCGGATCAACAAAAACTTGGATGAATCTTTGGGGTTCGAGTTTGAGAGTGCCGTGTTCGACCGGGTTAGAACCTGCGCGAACAAGTGCCATTTTTGTTTTGTTGATCAGATGCCTCGCGGTCTGAGAAACAGCCTGTATGTAAAAGATGATGATTATCGGCTGTCTTTTTTGTATGGAAACTTTGTCACACTGACCAACCTTTCGGATGCTGATTTTGAGCGAATTCGCCGGTTTCATTTGTCTCCGCTTTACGTTTCCGTGCATACCACTGATGGGGTTCTGCGTGAACAATTGCTGGGCAGTCCCCGCGCCGGGGCAATAATGGAACAACTGCGCCGTTTTGCCGAAGCTGGGATTGAGATGCATACTCAAGTCGTTCTGTGTCCTGATTATAACGATGGCGAGTCGCTCAAACGAACCATCCGTGAACTGGCAGAAATGAGGCCGGAAATTCTTTCGCTGGCCATCGTCCCGGTTGGCTTGACCCGCTTTCGTTCAACGTGCCATCCGCTGCGTTCATTCTCAGCGCTGGAAGCTGTTGACATTGTCGATGAAGTTGCCCGTAATCAAAGCGTCTTTCGGGCTGAGACAGGTAATTCCTTCGTCTATTTGTCGGATGAGTTTTATCTGAAAGCAGGAAAACCGCTTCCTGCTGATGAGATTTATGATGATTACCCCCAGCTCGAAAATGGCATCGGCCTGGTACGCAATTTCATCACCGAATGGGAATCGACCGGAGGTTGCAGGGAAATTACTCCAAGTCACGGACCAGGCAAGAAAATAATTGTTATCAGTGGAACTGCGTTTGCCCCGACGCTGGCAGAGTTGTTGAAACCTCTGCAGTCAAGGGTCCGGGTGGAAGCGGTAACCAACCGTTTTTTTGGTGAGGAAGTTAATGTCAGCGGCTTACTGACAGGTTCAGATATCGTGGCTTATTATGAAGCAAACGATTTAATGGCAGAACGATTAATTTTTCCTTCGACGATCCTGCGAAAGGGCGAACAGGTATTTCTCGATGGAATGACTGTTGACGATCTTCAGCAGCGATTAAACGTGCCGGTCGAGATTGTGGACGGCGCATTGGCTTTGCAAAAACGACTGGAGGATAGTCTGGGATGAAAAAAATGGGACTTCTGCAAGTGTATACCGGTGACGGCAAAGGTAAAACCACCGCCAGTCTGGGATTGGCTTTCCGGGCCATCGGTCATGGTCTAAAAGTATGCATGGTCCAATTTATGAAAAACAGTGATATTTACGGTGAAGTCAGGCTGGCGGATAAAATGCCGGGCTTGACCATCATTCCTGTCGGCAGGCATGATTTTGTCAATCTGAAAAACCCTGAGCCCGTGGATATTGAACTTGCCGGATCGGGCTGGCACAGGGCGATGGAGATTATCAGTTCGCAACAGTATGACATTGTTATTCTGGATGAAATTAATGTTGCAATGGCCTGTGGGTTGCTGGAACAACAGCCGGTAATTGAATTTCTGGCTGCGGGCAAAGGAAAAACCGAGGTGGTGACTACTGGTTGCTGGGCGCCGCAGGGACTGATCGATATTGCCGACCTGGTCACTGAGATGAAAAATGTACGACACCCTTATTCCAAGGGTGTCGACAGTCGTGAAGGGATTGATCATTAAATGGCAAAACCAATCGTCGCAATTGTCGGGCGGCCTAATGTGGGAAAATCGACATTGTTTAACCGAATAGCCGAAAAACGGGTATCTATCGTCGACGATACTCCGGGGGTTACTCGCGACCGTATTTATGCCGATGCTGAATGGACCGGGCATCAGTTTGCCCTCGTCGATACCGGTGGAATCGACTTCAACGACAAGGACTCCTTGTTGCCTGCAGTCCGTAATCAGGCCAAACTGGCAATGGATGAGTCGGATGTGATTTTGTTCGTAGTGGATGGAAAAGTCGGGGTTACCGATGTCGATCAGGAAATCGTCAGTATGCTGCGGACGGCAAAAAAGCCGGTAGTGCTGGCGGTCAACAAGGTTGACAATTTAAAAGGGGTTACCGACAGCTATGAGTTTTACGGCCTTGGGCTCGGAGAACCGATCGCCGTATCGGCGGTTAATGCCCTGAACCTGGGTGATTTGCTCGATGCGATTGTTCAGTCCTTACCTGCCGAAGTTCCGGATGATGACGAACCGGATACGATTCGCGTGGCAGTTGTCGGGCGACCCAATGTGGGGAAATCTTCACTGGTCAACGCGCTGCTCGGCGAAGAACGGGTAGTCGTGAGCGACATTCCTGGCACAACCCGCGATGCTGTCGATACTTATTTCAAGCAGGATGGAGTCACCTTTATCTTTGTCGATACTGCGGGAATGCGGCGACGTGGACGAATTGACGCGGCACTGGAACGTTATAGCGTGATTCGGAGTCTGCGGGCCATTGACAGGGCTGACGTGGTCCTGATGCTGATAGACGCTGTGGATGGAGTTTCCGAACAGGACAAGAAGATTGCAGGCTATGTTCATGAATCAGGCAGGGCTTCGGTTTTGGTGGTCAATAAATGGGACTTGGTAAAAAAGGATGACAAAACATCTCTACGATTTACAGACATGTTGCGGCAGGAACTCGGTTTTATGCAATATTCTCCGGTCGTATATTTGTCAGCGCTGACAAAACAGCGTGTGACGAGGATTCCGGAGATCGTAAAATTTGTTGCCGAACAACACGCGATGCGCATTTCCACCAGCCTGCTGAATCAAGTTATTCGCGACGCGACCGGTATCAATCCCCCGCCGTCCGATCGCGGACGCAGGCTCAAGATCTATTATGCGACCCAGGCCTCGGTACGTCCGCCAACGATTATCTTTTTTGTCAATGACCAGGAATTGATGCATTTCTCATATTTGCGGTTTCTGGAGAATAAGCTGAGAGAAGCGTTCGGTTTTGAAGGGACTCCTTTGAAGCTGATCGTCCGGCCACGTCAGCAGGCGGAGGATTAACCTATGGAACTGGTGGCCATAATTATGGCTAGTTATATAATCGGTTCCTTGCCGTTTGGGCTGTGGATCGGTCAAGGATTTTACAAAATCGACCTGCGTGAACAAGGCAGCAAAAATACCGGCGCAACCAATGCATATCGCGTTTTGGGGCGTTGGCCGGCTTTTCTGGTATTCATTTGCGATACAGTCAAAGGAATGGCAGGGGTATATCTGGGGAGCTTGTTGCCTGAGAGTCCTTTCGCTCAAGTCCTGTGTGGAATTGCTGCCATCAGTGGGCACAACTGGTCCCTGTTTCTGAAATTCAGAGGCGGACGCGGAGTGGCAACCGGCTTGGGGGTTATTGCGCTATTAGCCCCTCAGGTTACTGTCATTGTGTTTTCTGTCTGGTGTGTTGTCGTCTATTTCACAAAGTATGTATCGCTGGCTTCGATTATTGCGGCGGGATTAGTTACGCCGCTAATGTGGATTTTTGGTGCAGGTATGGAAACATTGTTGTTTGGTTTTGCGGCGGCAACATTTGTCATTCTCCGCCACCGGCCCAATATTGAGCGGTTGCTTCGTGGCGAAGAATTAAAAATCAAAGCAGCGGAGAAGAAAAATTAGGAACGGCTCTGGCGGCCACTTTGGCCGATAATCATGAACAAGGCCATTATATATGTCCGAAAGCCTGAACTGGCAAACACAATAAGCTCGACGAGGTTGTCGAAGGAATAAGAGCAACGGGGGCTGCCTGGCGGCTTTCCCGGGAAAAGGGCGTTGAAATGCCGATTACCGCCGCACTGTATGAAGTTTTATAATCAACTTTCTGCCAGGACGGCAGTTTTGGATCTGATGACCCGCAGAAAAAAGCATGAGATCGAAGAAGTCGCGTTTCCTTCCTCAAACCGAAAGCAGGTGATTTAATGCGAATTGGGACGTTTACCCTGACGATATTGACCTTCATTTTTTTGCTGGCATTGCTGAACGGGTTTTGGCTAAGCCGGTTGTTTCGAACTGAATGGCGGCGGATTTTTCGCTGGTCTTACGCCGGTCTGACTCTGTTGAGCGCAGCGGCGTATCTTGGGGTACGAGTGACAGGGCAGTTTGATGGACCGGGGTCTTTGTCGCTTTTGTTTTATTTTGGCCCGTTCTGGACCGTTCTGCAGTTAATGCTGATTGTATCTTGGCCATTTTCCAAGCTGCTCGGCTTGGTGCAGAAGCGTTGGGAGTTATTTAAGCAAATCAATGAACAGGAGCAGCCGCAAAATTCCGCTGCGGCGGCTATGAATCTGCCGATGACGCGACGGGTGTTCATTTCACACGCGGCGATTGTGCCGCCAATTGCCATGACGGGCATTAATACCCTGGGGTTGGTGGACGCCGAAGTCAGATCTGTGCTGCGGCGAATTGATCTGGCCTATGATTCTTTGCCTGGCGGCCTCGCTGGCTTGAAAATCGGTCACATGACGGATGTGCATATTGGGCCGTATGTTTCGGCTAAAGATATCCAGCACATGGGGTGCCTGTTACTGCAAGAATCCCCTGATTTGTTTGCGATTACCGGGGATCTGGTCGATGACGTAAAACATTTGCCGGCCGCCATGGAGGCACTGCAACCGTTGATGACCAAGGTTCGCCTAGGGACGTGGTTCTGCATGGGCAATCATGAACATATTCGCGGACCGGTCCAAATTCGCCGGATATTGCAGCAGTATGGAGTTAATATTCTCGATAACCGATGTCAGCGACTTTCTTTCGACAGCGCCGATTTTTATGTTGCCGGGGTTGATTATCCAATGAATGTAAATACCGCAGCCCGCCAAATCGCAGCTAAGGAGTACATTGCTACAGCCTGCGCGAAGATACCTTCCGAACAGTTTACCCTATTGCTTGCCCACCACCCGGATTTTTTGCCTGCCGCTTTTTCACGCGATATCCGCCTGACGCTGGCGGGACATACGCATGGCGGTCAGGTGGGTTGGGGCCGGCGTTCTGCTTTGGACTTCCTTTATCCCTATATGCGGGGAGTGTATCAGGAAGGTCACAACATGGCCTTTGTAAGCAGCGGCGCCGGTCACTGGCTGCCGTTCCGCCTGAACTGTCCGCCGGAAGTCAGCCTGATTACGTTACAACAAAAGGCGTAACTCAGCATATTGCAGATTGTTTTGATTCTGACAGGAAAAATCTTGCATAATGGCGAAAAAGAGATGCAGGGATAAACCCGGCATCTCTTTTCGTTTATTGCGCAACAAGTAACGAGCCAAACAGGAGGCAGTTGATGGACCCGTCGTTTTTCATCGGCATAATGAACAATATTACTCTGTTGCTGGCAGTTGGTTTTCTATATTCTGTTTGTATCCGTCAGTGGGATATTGAATCCGCGAAGGGAAAGGTTGCCGCCGGGCTGTTGTTTGGCTGCGTAGCGATGATAGGCATGATTTTTCCGGTGAAATATGCCCCGGGTTTGATTTTTGACGGACGGACCATTTTATTGGGAATTATTGGCTTTTTCGGCGGATGCATGGCTGCGGCTGTTGCAGTTCTTATGACAAGTGCCCTGCGTGTATGGCAGGGTGGCGTGGGTATGCCGATGGGCGTGGCAACAATTGTTTCGGCGGCGGCTGTTGGCGTTTTTTTTCATTGGCTCCGCCGGCGAATCCCCGGTTTGACCAAACTATTCCCTTTGTATTGCTTTGGACTGTTAATTCATCTTGCAATGCTAAGCTGTACCGTTTTTTTGCCCGAAAACACCCGCTGGCAGGTTCTGGGCGACATCGCCATTCCTGTCATGTTGATATATCCTGTCGGAACAATGCTTTACGGACTTCTGATCGTTGAATTGGAAATGCGCGACATGGCATCGAATACACTGAAGGAAAGTGAGCAGATGTATGCGGCGCTTGCGGAAACTTCGACCATGGGAATTGGACTGCGGGATGAAGAAGGCCGATTTGTTTATGTCAACCATTCGCTGGCTACGATGCTGCAGGCAGACCATCCGTCACAGTTGATCGGTCTATATTATATTGACTTTGTTTATCCTGAAGACCAGGAGGAATCACTCCGTCGGATTCAGGCCAACATAGGAGGAGAAAAAGCTTTTCGCCGTGAACACAGGTTAGTCAGCCGACGAGGGCGGATACTAATGGTGGAATCCACCGGGGTGCCGATAAATCGCAGTGGACGCCGTTATGTCATGGGCATATTCAACGACGTCTCAGAACGGGTCGGCATGGAACAAACACTGCGCGAGAATGAGGAGCGATATCGGGCTGTGATGCAGCAGTCGACTGAAGCAATCATATTGGCAGAGATCGATTCAAAACAAATATTGGAAGTAAATTCGCGATGTGCAGAAATGTTCGGCTATACAGAGGAGGAAATGTTGTCTCTGTCAACTTATGACCTGGTTGCTGATTCCAGGGAAAATATTGAACGTCGCTCACTCGCCATTAGAAATGGAACCGAGCCGATTGGCAGCCTGTTACCGGTCCGTTGTAAGGATGGAAGAATCATTGAAGTGGAACGGTCTGCAACAATTATTCAATATTGCGGCAAGCAAGTTTTTATGTTTGTAAATCGCGACCTGACTGCGGAGAGAAAGCTGAAAGAATTGATTTTAAGCGACGTTGCCATGGCATCAGGGGTGCAAAAGGATTTGCTGCCTTGTAGTTTTGACGATTTATTGGTGTCGGTTGAAACCGTATTTGAACCCTGCCAGCTGGTTAGCGGCGATTTCTTTGACTTCAAGTGGAGTGAAGGGCACCAGCGATTTTCCGGCTTTATTCTGGATGTTTCAGGGCATGGAGTATCAAGTTCGCTTCAGTGTATTGCGGTTAGCACTTACTTCAGGGATGTTCTTGATTCCCCCATGAATATTGATGCCAAGTTAAAATGGGTTAACCGGCATGTTCTGCGATATTTTACCCATGAAACTTTTGCCGCGGCACTATGTTTTGAATTTGATTTTACCCGAAAAACTCTGACCTTTGCCACAGCAGGGATTTATGGGTTTTTGTCCTCCAGTGTCGAGTTGCCGCGTGTTGTCAGAAAACCGGGTTCGTTGCTGGGGATACTGGAAGATCCGGAATACACCGAGTGGACGATTCCTATCCGCGCCGGCGATACATTCTATTTTATGAGTGACGGACTGTTTGATATCGTGTCATGCAACGAATCCATTCAGACGGAAAATTTTTCACGGACGGTTGCCAATATCCGCGGAATTGCTGGAAAGTCGGCACGCAAGGATGATTGTTCCGCTGTGTGTATCAGGATCAATGACCGACCAACTTTTCCAGTTCGGCTCGAATATCACCGCTATGGAGAATATGACCGAATCAGGGATAGAATAAAAAATCTTTTGAAGATGATTTCTTCAAAAGATGCAGCTAAAATCGAAATCGCAGTTGGCGAAGCATTAGTCAACGCCGCCAGGGAGTCCATGGACGTTCAAATAAAGATCAGTCTTTTGGGTTCACGGTTGTTGATTCGCATCAGGGACGGCGGTGAAGGTTTTTGTGGCAATCAGATTGTAACGGAATTCAGGTCGCTGGAATTGGAGGAGTTTTTTCTGGAAAGGCTTTATGCAGAAGGCGGTCGGGGCATTCTGATCATGATGTCCTGGATGGATGATGTCATATATAACAAAAAAGGCAATGAAGTGTTATTGGTCAAACGGTTGGCGTAAATCGTTGGAATCATGCAATGCTTGGACGTTCGAAAAAAGTTTTTCTGCGCCTGCTTGGCAAATCAATTGGAGATCCCAGCAGCCTCAAAATCAATTAGATGATGAATTCAGCAAATACAAGAACCGGACTTTGCATGGTAGATTGATGAACTGGTGATAAGCTGTCTCGTTATTAAGTTCTAAATAAATGAAGGAGGTGGATATTCATGGACGACTTTATGAAATTGGCTAACCAGGAAGCGCTTCTGGGTTCTTTGGCCAATGATGGAGGTCCTTTCGGCGCTGTCATCACAATGAATGGTGAAGTGATAGCCCGGGGGCATAATGAAGTCTTGAAAACCAACGATCCGACAGCTCATGCCGAAATGGTGGCCATACGCAGAGCAGCAGAAGCGTTGGGAACGTATGACCTTTCCGGCTGTGAGATTCATAGTTCGTGTGAACCCTGCCCAATGTGTCTGTCAGCTATATATTGGTCCCGGATTTCGACAATATATTTCGGCTGTACCAAGGAAGACGCCGCTGAAATCGGATTTGACGACAATGTCATTTATGAATATATCAAGAATCCCCAACAATTTCAGGAAGACTTGCGGATGATCCCCACCGATCGTGAGTCATGTCTGCGAACTTTTGAAAAGTGGCTGACCAAGCAGGATAAGATAATTTATTGAAGATTCATCCGCGCAGCATGATTCGATAGTGGTCGGGGGCTATATATTTAAGTGGTGGTTACTAAGTTAATATTAAATGTAGTATTTGAGGAGGCGCTTCTGTGGGAATGTCCGGTCCGTTATATTCCCTGCTTAAGGATATTTCATTGGAATTGATGCGCCACCGTCAGCTTCAGGATTTGCTGCCGGACATAGTCCGTCGCGCCCAGGAGTTTGTCGGAGCCGATTTGGCCTACATGGCCTTGCGCGATGAGTTCGAGGAAGTCATGCGGGTGGCTTATTACCGGGGGACAATCAGGGAATTGCCTGAGGATTATACAATCCGATGGGGAGAAGGAATCAGCGGACAAGCATGGGCAACAGGCCAAATCGTAGTAACGGAAGATTATAATCAGTATTCTTTTCGGTTACCGGCTCCTTATTGGGGAGAAATGAAGGAAACTTTAGCCGTTCCCCTGTATGTAAAAAACTCAGTATGGGGCGTGCTGATTCTGGCGCATACAGGTGAAGACAAAAAGTATTCGACTGCTGAACTTGAAGGATTGGAGCAGTTGGCGGCGTTCGCTTCCATTGCAATTGAGAATGCCAAGATTATTGGCAGTGATATGGAACCGGGACCTTGAGTAAAAGTTTTTAAGCTGTTGGAAGGCTCTTGCAGGCTGGATAATACTGCTGTGTATATGAAAATTGCCGCAGAATTCAGAAAGCAAAGCAATACACCAACAAGCCCATTCCTACGAGCAGGAGTGCTGCGTATCGAAAAGTCAAGGAAAGAAGATCCCCTTCTTTGCCACTAAGACCGGTTGCTGTGGCGGCGATGGCAATACTTTGGGGTGAAATCAGTTTGCCGATGCAGGCGCCACTGGTATTGGCCGCAGCGATCCACTCGGGCTTCAGGCCCAGTTGCAGCGCGGTTTGTTTTTGCAATAACCCGAACAGAATATTGGCACTGGTATCACTACCCGTAATGAATGTGCCGATGGCTCCAATAACCGGTGCAAAAGCTGGGTAGAATGTTCCTGTTCCTGTTGCCAGAGCAATGGCCAGCGTATTGATCATTCCGCTATAACCCAAAACTTTGGCCATGCTGACAATAGTGACCACCGTAATCATTGTTTTTCGAAGTTGCCAGAGAGTGGCGCCGAATATTTTTGTTAAGTCCTTTGCGGAAGCTCCCTGAATGTGTCCACCGATAAGCGCCGAGAGCAGGACCAGGGTTCCTGGCGTCAGCAGCCATTCGACTGTCAAAGGCTTGCCGCCTACTCCGTCGTAAATAGGCAAGATACTTTTAATCATCCCCAGTCGGCCGTTTATGACCGGAAAAAGTTTGCTGCTGCCGATGACGAAAATCAGTAACAAAATATAAGGCATCCAAGCGATCAACTGATTTATTTTTGGAATTGATGAAGTTGTGGATATGTGGCGGTTGTTTTTCAGAAGGTTATCCTCCTGTGGAAAACGCCAGCTAATAGTAGGTGGGGAAACTTTTGTCAGAATGATTATTGTGGCTGAAGACACCAACGAAGCTGCGACTGCCGGTAATTCAGGGCCAACCGCACTAGCGACGGCAAACTGGGTGATGCCGAATGTGGCGCCTGCGGCCAGGGATATGTACCAGATGCCCCGAAACGCGGTTGCGCATTTGGTTACACTATAGACAACAAGCAAAGGGATAATGATTGCAAACGGGGTCAGTTGCAGAACGACATCAATAGACAAGTTTTTTACCGGCAGATCAGTGATCAGAGCGAGAGTAGTTATCGGAATTCCAATGACACCAAAAGCAACCGCGACAGTATTCGCGATCAGACAGACGGTGGCTGCACGGAAAGGATCAAATCCCAATGTGATCAATAATGCAGCAGGGACGGCCACGGCAGTGCCAAAACCTGCGATGGATTCCATAAAACTGCCAAAACCCCAGGCGATGAGCAATGCCTGAATCCGGCGGTCTTCAGAAAAATCCATCATCATTTCCTTGATATGCTGGATGGCGCCAGTATGCTGAGAAATATTATAGGCAAAGAAGGCGGCCACAATAACCCATATGATGGGGAAGAGGGCAAAAACAAAGCCTTCAAGAGCTGCCTTAAAAGCCATCATACTGCTCATTGGCCAGAAAAAGACTGCGATCGATAAACTGAGCAGCAAGCCGATAGGGCAAGCTTTATGGGCCGCCATTTTGTAAAAACCCAGACTGATTAGCAACCACAAGATGGGAATGAGTGATAAAATGATAAGGATCACGACGAAACACCTTTCAGCTCAATATGATTTGCTATTTTAAAATAGTATAGCATTTATGATGGGGTTTGCAGAAGCTGAATGTGAAATTCCAGGTATAATCTGAACTCGGGATTTATGATCGATGAACATATCATCTCGGCTTCAGGCTAAAAATAAAACAGGTTTTACCGAATTTCGGCAAAACCTGTTTTATTTTTAGCCGTAGTTCTCATACGGAATTCTCTTGCATGATATCTATCAATTATCAGCGAACCCTAAACTGATAAGTTTCTACTCATATCAGTAACCAGCGCGAAAGACAGAAGTTAATCTCTCTTGAAACTGAAATCGTGATGATTCCCCCCGGTTGTTGACGGACTATCCGGACTATGTTCAAGCTTATTATTCATGGCATCGAGCAAGGTGTTCACTATCATTTGAGTTCCCGATACAGCAGAAGGCAATAAAGATAAACTTTTATGGATATTCTGACGAGACTTTATCTCCTCAATTTTTTCAACCACAGCAGCTGGGGTTATACAACTATAACCCCAGCCATTTTCGGTAACAAAGTCGAGGTTGCCTTCTTCCTGGAGGCCGACGGCGCCGGTCAGGATCAAAGGACGCTGTAAACAGGCTGCTTCCATAATTGTGCCCGGTCCGGCCTTGGTTACGACTACATCGGCAGCAACCATTAATAGCTCCATATTGTCAACAAATTGAAAGATAATGGTTTTTTGGGGGGAATCTGCCCGTTCTTTCAGGAGGCTAAACGTGGCTTGATTCCGTCCAGTCACTGCCAGCAGAATACATTCCGGGCAGTGATGTTCGATTTGCTCAACCAGTCCTTTCAAAGGTCCGCCGCCGGCGCCACCGCTGGTCAGCAGAACAATAAAACCGTCAGCAGGAAGTCCGAGCTGCTGTCGAGCCTCTGTTTGATTTAAACTGATATTTGTGAAACGGGGATGAATAGGAAAGCCGGTAACAATAATTTTTTGCTCAGGAACTCCCAGTTGACGGAAGCGCTGAAAAGCTTGCCAAGTCGGTAAAAGAAACAGATCAGCCCGGGGGGTGGCCCAGGAAGCGTGAATGCTTGCCAGGTCGGTTACCACCGTTAGTATCGGCCAGTCAGCGCCGGTTTCGTCGCGATAGTTACAGACAGGGCGCACTGCCAGTGGGTGAATTACTACTACAAGGTGAGGATTATAGGTATTTATGGCCTGTCTGATATGATCTCTGGCAAACCGATACAATAGATTGGACGCCCAATTCATATACCCGCTGAAGTTTGACAGGCGAAATATCAGATTGTATATCCAGATGTGTCTGGTTGAAAAAAAACTATAAATTTCCGGTGCGTTGCAAATTCCCGGCAGATGGCTGGCTCGCAGCAGATCGATCATTTCACAGTCAACATTAATTCTCAATTCCCTTAAGCCGGCAATGATAGCTTTGGCTGCGCTGCGATGACCACCGCCGGTATCGGAAATGATGAACAGAATTCGTTTCTTCATGGGTGAATTGCTACATTCCTTTCTACATGTTTGTTCCATTTTATCATATTTCTGGTTGACGGCACGTGAAATTTGCGATTTTTCAGTTCAAATGTCAACTGACTGAAAACAAGGCCAAACCGAGAAGAAGTTCGTTAAACTGGTGTTCATTGCGGGCACAGAACCAAAATGATAAAATAATACACAGAAAGCAATGACTCAAGATGGGAGGGACGGCGATGGGAAGGGTATTTGACTCGATAATCGCTTTTTTGCAGGAAGATGGTTGGCATTATGAGGAAATTGCGGGCGAATTTGCCGTCCGGTTTGTTTTTTCCGGTAAAAATGCCCGTTATGAATGTTTTGGCAAAGCCAATGAAGAGCACGAAATTTTTGTGTTTTATAGCATCGTTCCAGTTCGCGTTCCGGAAGAACAACGGATGCCTATCGCTGAATTGTTGTCGAGAATTAACTACGGCTTAAATATTGGCAATTTCGAATTGGATATGAATGATGGTGAACTTCGTTATAAAACCAGCATTGATGTTGAAGGCGGGGAACTTTCAGCGAAGATGGCTGAAACTCTAATTACGGTTAATATTTCTACGGCAGATCGCTACTTTCCCGCATTAATGGATGTCATTTTTGCAGGAGTTAGTCCCATTGAAGCGGTAGGAAAAATAGAACGACCGGACCCCTCTTCACGAAATTGATTATGTGTATTCAGAAAGGTGCAGTCGTAAGAACATATTTAGCTTGATTTTGACCTACAATATGGAAGATTATAATTCCATATTGTAAGAAAATATTTCCAAACATGGAAACTTATATTTACAACGATGCAAGGAATCTGAATTATTGCGTCATTGTGTATTGAATCAATTCCTTCAGTGTAATCGGCATTATTTATTTCTATAATACCTTTTTGGTATCTTTGCAAAGCAAGGGAAAGACCTTTAGGTGAATGCGTTGAGTATTTTTTCATAGGATGCGCGATTTGCGGCAACATTGCTTATACGATTGGCACGATTATTGCATTTGCTTCTCTGTAGAAAGGTAATCTTTCACATGAGAAACGGAGGCAAAATGTATGATTATTGGCGTAATAAAAGAGATCAAAAACAATGAAAACAGGGTTGCTTTAACGCCGGCTGGGGCCGAGTCGCTTTGTGCAGGAGGGCACAAAGTACTGGTGGAAGCTGGAGCGGGTCTGGGCAGCGGCTTTGCAGACAAACTTTATGTAGATTATGGCGCGAAAATTGTTACCGACAAACGCAAGTTGTTTGAAACGGCAGATATGATCATGAAGGTTAAAGAGCCTTTAGCGGCAGAATATGACTTGTTCCATGAAGGTCAAATTTTATTTACTTATCTTCACCTGGCTCCTGAACCGGAGTTGACCAAAGCCCTGTTGAAAGCTAAAGTTACCGGAATTGCTTATGAAACAATCGAAGGGGCCAACCGAAGCCTGCCGTTATTAATTCCAATGAGTGAAATCGCCGGAAGAATGGCAACTCAAGTTGGCGCTCATTTCCTTGAAAAACATGCCGGCGGGAAGGGCGTTCTGCTTGGGGGGGTCCCTGGAGTGGAACCGGCACAGGTCGTTGTTATAGGTGGGGGTATTGTCGGAACCAATGCAGCCCGCATTGCCAGAGGAATGGGTGCCCGTGTTACGATCATCGACAGCTCCGCTGAACGTTTGCGTCAACTGGATGATTTATTCCAGGGACAAATTATGACAATCAGTTCGAATTCCTACCATATTGCTGAGTGGACTCGAAAGGCGGATCTCCTGATTGGTGCGGTGCTGATACATGGGGCTAAAGCACCTAAATTGGTAAAGGAAGCCATGGTTAATACTATGGAGCCGGGATCGGTCATTGTTGACGTGGCAATTGACCAGGGCGGTTGTGTAGAAACGTGTGATCATGTAACGACACACAGTGAACCGACTTTTATCAAGCATGGTGTGGTGCATTATTCTGTTGCCAATATGCCGGGAGCCGTTGCCCGAACTTCGACACTGGCATTGACTAATGTTACGCTTCCGTATGCCCTGCAAATCGCAAGTCGGGGCTGGAAAACCATGGCTGGTGAGAATGTCGGATTTGCCCGGGGAATAAATGTAACCAATGGATATTTAACCTATCAGGCGGTGGCCGAAGCACTGAAATTGCCTTACACGGAATTGACAAAAGTGATGTAAGGTTTTGAGACAGGCTGTTGGCTGCCGTACTGCAAGCCGGGAGGCACTAATGGAAACTGTCCGTCTAAAATTGCCCAACGTGGATCGGGTCGGATTGGTACTTGATATATCAAAAGTTTTGGCAGCAAGAAAAATTAATATTATTTCAATGGAAGTGGAGCCAAATACTACCTTTTTAGAGCTGGAAGGCATGTCGGAGCAAACCCGACAGGAGGTGGTGGTGGCTCTGCTTTCTATTCCCCAGGTACTCGATGTCCTGCAGATCGGTTTAATGCCGCATCAGGTGCGAACAGAGCAGCTGAAGGCAGTCATGACGGCAGTTGGTGAAGGAATTGTTGCGATTGACGCTGAAGGCGTGGTAACCCACTATAATCCAGCGGCCGAGAGAATTTTGCACCTGCCCTTGAAAAAAATTCTCGGTCATCGGCTTACCGAACACTTGCCTGCCGATTTGCCGCTGATGGATACGCTGAAAAACGGAACTTCATATAATAATCGTGAAATTGTGCTGGAAAAAACCAAAAGTCATTATCTGGCCAGTGGAAGACCTATTTACGACCAGTCAGGACGGATTATCGGCGCAGTTTCGGTTTTGAAGGATATCAGTGAAGTCCGTGAACTGGTGCAGTCAGTGACTGGTCAGTTGCCTGCCGCGTTCAACCGTATTATTCACGAGAGCACCATTATGAAACGAATAATTGCGATGGCCCGCACGATAGCCAGAGGTGAGTCTACACTGCTGCTGCGGGGCGAAACCGGTACCGGAAAAGAATTGTTCGCCCGGGCAATCCATGAAGTGTCGCCGCGCGCTTCACGCATGTTTGTGCCCGTGAACTGTGCGGCGATTCCTGACCAACTGTTGGAGAGTGAATTGTTCGGCTATGAAGAAGGTGCTTTTTCCGGCGCTGCCAAAGGCGGTAAGAAAGGACTGTTCGAGTATGCGTCTGGCGGGACGATTTTGTTGGATGAGGTCGGAGAACTTTCAAGCACTTTGCAGGCCAAGCTGCTCCGTGTATTGCAGGACGGCAAGATACGCCGGCTTGGCGCTCCTGTGGAAATAGATGTCGATGTCAGGGTAATGGCTGCAACGCATCGTAATCTGGAAGGATTGATGTCTCAGGGCCTTTTTCGTGCAGATCTGTATTATCGACTGAATGTTATTCCGCTATTTTTGCCACCGTTAAGGGAGAGACCCGAAGATATCCCATTGCTGGTGGATTTTTTCCTGCGGCGTTTCTCCGCAAGGGTTAAGAAACCGACACTGACGATGGGTGAAGCTGCAATGGCGAAATTGATCCGTTATTCCTGGCCGGGGAATATCAGGGAGCTTGAAAACGTGCTGGAGCGGGCGGTGAATTTAGTCGATGGGCCCATGATAATGGCTCAGCATATTTTGATTCAGGAAGAGATGATCTTCATGCCCAATCCGTCAAGAATCGCAGGACAGAACAAACTGGAAGACACGGTTGCTGAGACAGAACGTGAAGCATTATTACAGGCAGTTACACGTTACACTTCTTCCCGTAAATTGGGCGCGGCTCTCGGACTATCCCATACTGCCGTGCTGAAAAAACTCAGGAAGTATGGTATTAGTTTGCCACGAAAACACTAAGACTTCGCAGGGATATGAAAAAAATTGTTTGTATCCCCGAAAAACAGGCTTTTTTCTGGAAGTATGTCGAGCTTCAAAAATGGTTGAAGGATTTTTCGAAGCAATGCCGAAATATAGTATATGCAGACCATAATTGAATAAAGTGGGATGATGGTTGTGGAAGAGACCGCTGTCTTGATGGCGGCGCCGAAGGGGCAGGCTGACCTGGCAAACTCTCAGGCAAATGAACCGCTACCGGACCAGACTCTGGAGAGAACGCCGCTAATGAATGACGGCGTCACCGATGGGGAGCCAACAGGCTAATCTCTCAGGTACCCAGGACAGAGACAGGGAAGATTATTTTTCCTTGTCTTTTTTTATTTTTGGAAGGAGGGAACAATTGTGAGTGAACCCCGTAAAACGCCCCTGTATGAACGTCATGTGGAGTTGGGTGGCCGCATTGTTGATTTCGCCGGTTGGTGGCTGCCGGTTCAGTACGCGGGAATATTAGAAGAACACAGGGCGGTTCGGGAGCAGGCGGGTCTGTTCGATGTCTCCCATATGGGTGAAATCCGGGTCGTTGGAACAGACGCCGAGGCCTTTGTGCAAAAAATGTTTACCAACGAACTTGCGACGTTGCAATCCGGGAAGGTTCGCTATTCGCCAATGTGTTATCCAACCGGTGGGACAGTCGATGATGTATTGATTTATCGGCTGGCCCTGTCTGAGTTTTTGCTTGTTGTCAATGCAGGCAACAAAGACAAGGATTTTTCCTGGTTGTTGGAAAACGCAGCTGGGTTTGACGTTTCAATCACCGACGAATCGGCAGAGACGGCAGAAATCGCCCTGCAAGGGCCGGCCGCGGCAGCAATAATGGGAAAGCTGTCCGGTTCGGCGCCGAGTCAATTGGCGTATTATGAGTTTTTGCCGCAGCATGAATTAGCAGGGCTGGCGGTATTAATTTCCCGTACGGGCTATACCGGGGAGGACGGGTTTGAGATTTATTGCAAACCGGCTGAGGCGGCAATCATCTGGGTCGCTTTGCTGGAAGCAGGAAAAGAGCATGGGTTGCAGCCAGCGGGGTTGGGTTGCCGTGATACGTTGCGTTTTGAAGCGTCAATGCCGTTGTATGGGCATGAATTGTCAGCGGATATTTCTCCGCTCGAAGCGGGGCTGGCTAAGTTTGTCTCCTTTGATAAAATTGATTTTAATGGACGGGAGGCGTTGCTGAGACAACAAGAAATGGGACCCAAAAGAAAGTTGGTTGGATTTGAAATGATTGGTCGGGGAGTTGCCCGATCCGGTTATCTTGTATTGTTAAATGACCAGAAGATCGGTTCGGTCACCTCAGGCTCGTTTGCTCCTGCTTTGGGGAAAAATCTTGGCATGGCTCTGGTGGATCGCGAAGCTGTAATGGTGGGAACCAAAATCGAGATTGAAATCAGAGAAAAGTTGGTTGAAGCTCAGGTAATAAAAAAACCATTTTATAGGAGGAAGTAAAAATGCAGTTTCCGGCGAATTTGAGTTATTCCAAAGAACATGAATGGGTCCGTATTGATGGTAATAAGGTTGTAGTAGGTATTAGCGATTATGCGCAGTCACAGTTGGGCGACATTGTTTTTGTCGAATTGCCCGCCGTTGGCGCGCCAATCACTGCGGGAAAAAGATTTTCGGTAGTGGAGTCGGTGAAAGCGGTATCGGATATTTTTGCCCCAGTGAGCGGAATCGTGACTGAAATCAATGAGGCCTTGAATGACGCGCCGGAAAAAGTCAATCAGGATCCCTACGGCGAAGGCTGGATCGCAGTGGTCGAAATTCCTGAAGGTGCAGCACTGGAAGGGCTGATGGACAGCGCGGCCTATTCTGAGTTGGTG
>Ga0351945_1018_pt1 | contig 25007 bp, 25 predicted proteins | sample BONcelT113001F14_FD_205814 | JGI IMG/M metagenome (GOLD analysis project Ga0351945, IMG submission 205814) | Enriched cells from coal bed in the Powder River Basin, Montana, United States - BONCAT cells T11 rep3 HSBNCT.T11.300.1.F14 ... | reverse complement strand
TTATAATGCCGGAGCCATTTTTTATACCGATACTCCTGCCTGGTTGCTCATCACCAATAACTTTTTCTTTATAAGTGCTAACCTTATCGGAATGTTTGCTGCTTATAACATTGAATATTATGCACGCCGAAACTTCTCGCTTAATCAAAAGCTTGATACTGAAAAACTTCGCGTTGAGGAAATCAACAGAAATCTTGAAGAAATTGTAAATGAGCGCACCAAAGAGTTGGTAAAAGCCAAAGAAAAGGCCCAGGAGAGTGACAGGCTTAAATCTGCATTTCTGGCCAATATGAGCCACGAAATACGCACACCAATGAACGGAATTCTTGGTTTTGCGCAATTGATTAAACATGTCAGATTAAATGATGATGAACGGAATGAGTATATAGAAATTATAGAGAACAGTGGTGCCCGCATGTTGAATATCATTAACGATATTATGGATATTTCGAAGATAGAAGCCGGGCTTATCACCACAAAAATCACAAATACAGATGTTAACTCACAAATAAAATACATTCATTCCTTTTTTATACCCGAGTCCATTGAGAAAGGAATCAGTCTTTCATACAACAATACACTGCCCGATAGCGAAGCTTTTATTGAGACCGATTCAGAAAAGCTCTATGCAATTCTTGCAAATCTGGTGAAGAATGCAATAAAGTTTTGTGAAGCAGGTTCCATTGCTTTAGGATATGAAAAAAAAGGCGGAAAGCTGGAGTTTTTTGTCAGAGACACAGGTATTGGTATTCCTGCTAACAGGCTCGAAGCAATTTTTGAAAGATTTGTTCAGGCCGATCTTGAGGACAAGCGCGCTAGTCAGGGTGCAGGTTTGGGCTTGTCAATAGCAAAAGCTTACATCGATATTCTGGGTGGCGAAATCTGGGTTGAATCTATGGAAGGTGTTGGTACAACATTTTATTTTACACTTCCATACATCAATGGGAATATTTCAGATATACAGATAAACACAGGGGGTAAAGTCACCACTAAAAACTTAAAACAAATACCACAAAATAAAAAGATTAAAGTTCTGATTGCTGAAGATGATGAAGTATCGGAACAGCTCCTGAAGATTATACTGCATGACTGGTGTAGCCAGATTCTCATTGCAGGGACAGGTAAAGAAGCCATAGAAGCTTTCAGTCAGCAACCTGATATTGACCTGATATTTATGGATCTTCAAATGCCTGAAATGAGTGGACTTGAAGCTACCCGACAAATCCGTAAGATCAATAAATCTGTAATCATCATTGCCCAAACTGCTTTTGGAATGTCGGGCGACAGGGAGAAAGCGATAGCTGCGGGTTGCAACGATTATATTTCCAAACCGTTGAAAAATGATGATGTGATTGCTCTTGTCGTTAAATACTTCAATATCAATTTTAAATATGATTAAACGCAGGTCATTCCTAATCCGCGAAACAGGGATATTTTTCCTTTAGCTTTTATATTGCATCTCCCTGATCAATTATGACGGAAATCGTTAATTTTGTCGAAACTGAATCATCCCGATTTTCCCGGACATATAAGGAATTCCTTAGTTGTAACAACCTTATGATTAATCTTTCATTATATGGTACAAATCATCCACCTTTAGTCAAATTTCTGAAAGTATTATGGCCCTTGAAATTGAACGTAAGTTTTTAGTAAAGAACAGCAGTTACAGGACGCTGGCTAATCCGCTCTTATACCGGCAGGGTTATCTTGCCATTTTCCCTGATCGTGAAATCAGGGTGAGAATGGCTGGCGAGAAAAGCTTTGTAACCATAAAATCGAAGGTAAACGAAACCACAAGGCATGAGTTTGAGTATGCCATTCCCAAAGAAGATGCTGTTTTTATGCTTGAGAATCTTTGCATTGGATCTGTGATAGAGAAGCTCCGATACCGCATTGCTCAGGGTGAACTTTGTTGGGAAGTTGATGAATTTTCGGGTGATAATCAGGGTTTGGTGGTTGCAGAAATTGAGCTGCCCGATTCAGGGTTTCCGTTCATTACACCCGATTGGATTGGCGAAGAAATTACCGGTGACGATCGTTACCTGAATGCTGCAATAGCCCTGAACCCTTTTAAAAACTGGAAATAGTGAGCCACTCTAACATACTGGGAACATACTCCCGAATGCTTTCTGCATCTTTGCTGCTTAAGGAAAAATTGCTGAAGAATGGCAAGCTTTTTTCTGCGGGCCGGTTTCTGACTTTTGCCGGAGCCCTGGCTATGGTGATCATGGCATTTGTTTCAGGAAGTATTTGGTGGTGGCCTGCAGCAGTTTTATTAACCGGGTTTATTGTTCTGCTTGTTTTTCATGAGCGCTCGATAAGGCTGCAACGCTTCAATGATTGTTGTGTTTTGGCTCTGAATCAGGAGATTGAAGCATGCAAAGGTGTGCACTCATCTTTTGATGGTGGCAATGAGTTTACCGATCATAAACATACTTACTCAACTGATCTTGATGTTTTTGGGGATTTCTCCCTCTTTCAGGCGCTCAACCGCACAGCAACTCCGTTGGCAAAGAAAACTTTATCGGAATGGTTGCTTACTCCACTTTCCAACGCAGGACAAATTACTGAAAGGCAAGCCGGAGTTAAGGAACTTGCAGTTTTAGCCGATTGGCGTATCAAACTCCGCGCCCACGGAATGGTAGCCGATGAAAGCACCAACGATCTTGATTCACTGGTTGAATGGCTGAATTCTGATCCACTATTCCGGTCGAAAGGATTTGCGGCGGCAGTTTGGCTTACTCCTGTTTTTTCATTGACAGCCATTGCATTGCTTATTTCAGGAGTATTTACTTTTCAGTTGTTTTTACTCTATATGCTGTTGCCTTTAGGGTTTAGCGGATTTTATGTTAAAGCAATAAATCGTCGCCACATCATGCTCAGCCGAAGGGTTGATTTGTTTGGGAAATATGCCGACCGTTTCAGAATGCTTGAAGAAGAAAAGTTCAGCAGCCCGCTTTTGCAGAAGTATCAGCAGAATATTAAATCCGATGGTCATTCAGCCGGTGGCAGTATCAGGAAGCTTGGCCGGATCACCGCCTCGCTCGATACGCGATTAAACTTTCTGGCGGGGTTTGTACTGAATTTTCTGATGCTGTGGGATATCCGTCAGATGCGTCGGCTGGATAATAATCAAGCACTTTGCCGTAAGTAATCCTCATGGTTGAGTTTGCATCCGGATAGAACTTGCGATCAGGCTGCATTTCGCGCAGTCCGGCAACAAATAAACGGTTGCTGCGGGCCAGGGTTTCCCCGGGCTTTTCCAGATTCTTCTGATTTTCACGATATTGCTCCAAAAATGCATTTACGAGTGAATAAGCCGGGTCCTTCTCTATTACTTTTGAAGATGGCTTTTTGAGGAATGCTTCTACCTTTTCAGGTGTTGCAAAAACTGATTTTGCAAAAATGGTCTGCGCTATTTTATTGAAATCGCCTTTATTCCTATCCACCAGCTTTCTGAACGATACAGGCTGCTGATTTACCGGTACATTCTCATAATACATCTGCAGCATAGCTGTCAGAAGTTTGACGTCGGTTGGCTGATTGTAATTTTTGAAATGACGATCAGCTGCTTTACGCAGATTTTCCTGCATACGTGCAATTTTCGCAGCATCAGGTTTTTCAGCTTTCAGTTCTGCAGCCAATCCGGAAAAGGACTGAGCAAGCGTCATAATTTCGCCTCCTCTGATAACTGATTCAACGAAGTAAGAGCGCTGCAGGGTATATTCCGCCATTACTTGATAAACATTTTCAATGTCACTCAGTACATTCCCGTACTTTGCTTTCCGGTTAGGCTCAGCATTCACCCAGGCTGTAAAATCGGCTTCAATCTTTTGTTTGTCCTCATATACCTTGAGGCGTTTCAGGCCACGGGTTTGCCCGATAAAGTATTTCCAGTAATTTGAGACTCCTGCATATTTTGAAGCATATTTGATACCAACTTCGCGGTCTGCATCCATATCCTGACGCATTATGGCCAGTTTTTTCTCACGGATTTTTACAATTGTCGGATTGCTCAGGTTTATGGCAAGGTTTACTCCATAAGAAGTAAGATAGCGGTCGGTTCCGCCGGGATATCCCATAATCATGGCAAAATCGCCTTTCTGGTAACCATCAATGGAAACCGGCAGATGATGTTTGGGTTTGAGAGGAACATTGTTTGTTGAAAATTCAGCAGGTTTGCCATCAGCATTTGCATATACGCGGAAAAGCGCAAAGTCGCCGGTATGACGTGGCCACATCCAGTTGTCGGTATCGGCTCCGAATTTACCGATGGATGAAGGAGGTGCTCCTACAAGCCTTACATCGCGAAATACTTCGTAAACAAACAAATAGAATTCATTGCCATTGAAAAAACTTGCTACCCTTGCCTGGTAAGCATTATCCTTTGTGGCTTCTTCCTGAATGACTTTAGACAATTCAGCAATCTTTGCATTTCTGTCTGTCTCGCTCATCTGATCGTTAAGTTGATCAATGATTCTTTTTGTAACATCTTCAATGCTTACAAGAAAACGAGCTGTCAAACCTTCATTGGGAAGTTCTTCTTTCATGTTCATTGCCCAAAATCCATTGGCCAGATAATCGTGCTCAACAGTACTGTGCGATTGAATATTTCCGTAACCGCAATGGTGATTGGTAAGTACCAGACCCTGACTACTGATCAATTCACCGGTACAACCGTTACCAAACTGAATAATTGCATCTTTAAGACTGGAGTTGTTGACGCTATAGATTTCTTCTGCAGTGAGTTTAAGACCTTCTTTTTGCATGTCAACATGGTTCAATCGGTCAATCAGAAGTGGAAGCCACATGCCCTCATCGGCTTTCGCCAGAAATGACGAAAGCAAAAGGAACAGGATAAATAGTTTTTTCATTGTGAGTTTGAGTTTAGTTGTTAAATATATTTTTCTCCTTTTTCAATCAATACATCATTCACAAACTGCCTGATTTGCTGTTCGTCACCTTTTCGGCAAACCAGCAGTATGCCTTTGTCTTCCACCACAATATAATCATCGAGGCCCTGCAATACCACCAACTTGTCTTTTGGCATATTTACAATACAGTTGGTACTGTTGTATAGCATTACATTATGACCTACAACGGCATTGCCTTGTTCGTTTTTTGGCCGTGTATCATAAAGTGATCCCCATGTACCAAGATCGCTCCATCCGAAATCAGATGCAAGTACATAAACATTGTCGGCCTTTTCCATTACACCGTAGTCGATGGAAATGCTTTTGCAAATTGAATACGTCTGGTGAATGAAAGCATCCTCATCTGAAGATGCATACTTACCGATTCCAGCCCTGAACAAATGATCCACTTCGGGAAGATGTTTGTTGAAGGCAGCGAGAATGGTTTTCAGTTTCCAGATAAAAATACCTGAATTCCAAAGAAAATCTCCGCTGGCCAGGAATTGGGTTGCCATTTCGAGTTGCGGTTTTTCGGTGAAGGTTTTCACTTTTTTCACCCGCTGATCTGATTCACAACCCTGACTATCGTCATATTGAATATAGCCGTAACCGGTATCGGGACGACTTGGCCTTATTCCCAAAGTAAGGAGCCAGTCATTTTCAGATGTAGCTTTGAGCGCGGCAGTAATTACCTCTGTGAAAACATCTTCTTTCAGAATAATATGATCGGAAGGGGCAACCACAATATTGGCGTCCGGATTCCTCTGAAGTATTCTGTAATTCGCATAAGCAATGCATGGCGCTGTATTGCGTCTGGCAGGCTCGCAAAGCACTTGTTCTTCGTTTACAGGAAGCTGGTCAAGCACTTGTTTTTTATACATTTCATTGGTGACAATATAAATATTTTCGGCAGGGCAAATTGAGGTAAAACGCCTGAACGTGCTTTGAATGAGAGTTTCTCCGGTTCCAAGAATATCTATAAACTGCTTGGGGTGGTTCTGTCGGCTCATAGGCCAAAACCTTGCGCCGACACCGCCGGCCATAATAATACAGAAGTTGTTCTGATTCATATTACAAAAGATTGGTTGGTCAATTTGTTTGAGATTCAGTAGTTTGGTAAAATTATGGATTTCCTGATAAATCTCCTAATGGATTAATTTCTGCCATCGGACTGAACAAATAAATTCGCTTATTATTCAGGCATTCGCATCTGAATCTTTTACGCAATTTCGGGCCTTTAATAAAAACTCTGCCATCGGGCAACGAAAAATGCGAGTATTCAGGAATCTCGGTAATCAGTGTCACATCTTTCGACTCATCGAATGATTTGAGTAAAGTTGCCAAAGGCTGATTGGCCATGCTGGAAGCAGCCGGATTATTGAGATAATGTCCAAATACCTGAATAAACTTTTCATCAAGATTCTCAATTGTCAGAAAAGGCAATGATATCCTGCGGTAAGCTGCTTTCCATTCGCTGCCGTGAGGCAGTAACCTTTTTTTATTTTTGAGGAATATTTCAGCATGTGCCATTTCGTGAAGCATGGTTACCAGAAAACTATATGGGTTCAGATCGTGATTGATCGATATAACAGGTGGAACCACAGCTCCCCTGTTACGAAAATCGCCCAGCTTTGAACGTCTGCTTCGCGAAATGCGTAAAATCACATGATTTTGACCAAACCACTCAGAAATCGGTCCGGCACATCCATGAGGAAGGAAATCCTCAAGCGCCTGTCCCAGCGTTCTATTTTTGTTCATTGTAGCTGAGCACACTTTTTGGGCTGGCATCATATTTATAACAGCCGCAATCGCGGAAACGTTTACCGCTCTTATATTTGTTCTGCTTGTAAGCAGGGGCTGAACATGAAGCAACAATCAATAAAAGTAGGAGTGCAACAACTGACTGAATCGTTTTTTTTCTTTTTATCATGAATTGGGTTCCTTTGCGTGCCCAAAAATAATAAATCCTGCCATGACTGAGAGAAAAATAGCAGAATAATTAAAACGAAGTGAATGAGTGATGTACCGGAACTCGCGTTGAATTATCCCTGAAAGGAGCGTTATTCCAGCAAAGTAAACCAATAAAGTTCTATTGTTTATTGAAACATCAAAGGAATGCTGACGGTGAATGTAGTACCGTTTGACTCATCGGTTTTGAATGAAACTTCACCGCCAAGATATTTTGTGGTGAGTAGTTGCACCGAATAAGTGCCTAACCCGCGGTCAATTCCTTTGGTTGAGAATGACCTTTGAAATATTTGCTGCCGCACTGCTTCGGGGATAAAACCGGGATTTGATATCGAAAAAATAATTTTATGTGATGTTTCTGTGGCTTTTATTATTACCGTATCACTTCTGAATGAAGCTTCAAGGGCATTCTTGACAAGATTGATCAAAACCCGTTTCAGCAATTGGGTGTCAGCGTGGGTTTTGTATGTTCCTTTGAAAGGTTCAACCCAAATGGCTTTCCCTTCAGCCATTTTGTGATGCTTCAGGTAGGCTGCTACATCGCGCATAATTTCTGCCACGTCGTAAAGTACCACATTTGGAACCAAATCTCCGCTCTCGGCTGCCGAAAGTGCCCTTTGAGCCAGAATATCTTCAACCAGATCATGCGCAGCCTTTTCGGCAAATTCAATGAATTCTTTCATCCTGGAGGGGTCTTCAGCTTCACGCATCACATACAACATACCGTTAAGTCCGGTAGCTGTATTCAGCACATCGTGGAAGAACATCTTCTCCAGCGCCCTGCGCCTTTTCTGATCGCTGATGTCCTTAACCGCAAATATTACAAACCGTTTTCCATTAAAAGGAAACGGCGTTGCAGTTACATGCAGGTCATATGAATGTGACTTGCCATTGAAATTAGCAGTAATCCGGCATTCACTGTTTATTTGGTCACCGGTTCTCTGACATTCAATTATAGAATTTACTGCTCCGCAAAACCGGCACGAATCGGTGGTGCCACAGCCTCCTGAAGTTTCAGATGAATGAATGCACCTGAGTAATTCGCCAGGCCGATCACCCAGATATTCATCCTGAGAACTGCCTGTATCTGAGAGAAATTCCAGAAGTGCCTTGTTTGCATAAACAATCTGCCTTTCAGGTGAAAGTATTGTAGCAACATCCGGCATAGCATCCATAATCATGGTCAGGATCTGGTTACCCGATAATTCATCATAAAAATCAATGATATCCTCACCAGGTGTTCGCACAGCAGGAGCAAACCTCGTGTCTGTCTTGTATCCGATTATGTTTTTCATGCCATCAGTTATTAGATTGGTTTCAGAAATTGCAGTGTTTGTAGTTAAAGTCAGCCTTACAAGTACATATTTAATATCATATTCATCCGAAAGTAACCGATACAAATGAGAAAAGGAGATTATATATTTTTGTCTTCAAACTATGTTTAATCAATCCCGTGCTTTTAAATAAAAAACCTTTCGGGAGATAAATCTCCGAAAGGTTCTTTTTGCACTACAAAAAAGTTGAAATGGTTCTGTTTATTCTTTTTCAGGCTTGCTCCAGTCAACAAAGAAACGACCTTCGCTTAATATAATGGTATCAGTTTCATCTGATTTGCGTGTATTGTCGTGATCGTGCGGCCCGGCATTGGCAAGCATTCCACCGCCGGCTTTTGTAATCATTTTCTTCTCGAGATTACCGCGGATGCCAGAGCCTGACATGGTAGCCACAGCCCGCTTTTTGTAGTAAACTCCTTTAAGGGTTGCTTCAAAACTGCCTTCAACGGATGAAGGGGTTATTTTGTCGATGGTAACCGTGCCCGAAAGTGATTCTCCATCGTGAAATGCATGGCCGAGACCTTTTGTTTCTTCGGTATAATCCACAAGAACCCACACTTTTGAGCGATCAGCCTTTTTCTTTGATTCATTCTCCAATCCATCTTCCGAAATAATCGGATAAGTGCCTGGCTGAAGACTATCAGAAAAATAATAAAACCTGATCCACACCTGAACATCCGGCGACACCTGAAAGGATGCAATGGCCAGATATTCAAAGCCAACCGTGGGAATCCTCAGCTTTCTGGCTTCAGCTCTATATTCTTTACCATCGACTTTGCAGGAAATGAAATTTGTATATTCCTGAGCCTTCGTAAACAGGCTGATGCTTACAATTAGGAAAATAATCAATGCAAGTTTTTTCATGATTAAATGGTTTTGATATAATGTTAAACAAAAAAGCATGAGTAAAGGTAATAATAAAATAAAAAAAGACACTACTTATGCTAAAAATCTGAGCAACAGGCCTAAACTTACCTATTTACATATATACGTATTAATACGTATTTTTAATATCTATATCATTATTTTTCAAGCACATATAAATTTGCTGAAATATTATTGCAAAACAAAAAGAGCAACCTCATGTTATTAAATTCCTAAAACCCCGTAAATATGAAAACACAGTTTCACAAACTTCTCCTGCTCGCATTTGCAGTCCCGGTTCTATTATCCAGCTGCAAAAAAAGCGACGAAAGCGCCGATGAGAAATTTTCATCAGCCAATGATCCTCAGCTAAAAACCGATCTGGTTTATTGCGGCACCCCGGTTGTTTCTCCCATGGTTGACTTTGATCAAACCATTTCACCTGCAACAGTAAGCATTGGCAACGATGAAACTCAATTGCTGGTTAAGTATCAAATTACTGATATGTCATGGTTTCTTTACAATCCAAGACTTTTTGTTGGCACCGAAGCTGAGTTAATTGCATTGGGTATAGTCGATCCCAATTCCTTAAATCCTGATGGTTCAGTGTATATTAAAAACACCGGACTGATTCCAAACTCAAGCTTCAACGGCTCCTCTACTACTTACAAGGAGTACCTTTATGACCTTTCTGCCTTGCCTGCTTGCGTTATTGTGATCGCTTATGCAGAACTTCGCAAAACAACCGGCGAAAGAGCCTATGTTTTTGGCAAAAGTACTATGAAAAGAGATGGTTACTATATAAATTATTGCGTTCAGCAGTGTGAAACTCCTCCTCCTCCTGTTTGTGAAACTGCTTATGCTTTTGGCGGATCTATAGCCAACTGCTTCCTGAATATATCGGGAGTTCAGTCAAACAACTGGGGATGGTCAAACGGCCCTATTGGCGCCGGGTCTTATTCATGGCCTATGTATGCAGGTGCCGGACTATGCAACATTGAAAACGGAACCCATGTAGGAACACTTACCGTTAATTACACACCTCCTACAGCAACTGTAACCTATACCGTATTTGCCGGGTATGTTTTGAACCAGACCCATCTTTATGTTGGAAACCAGATTTTGCCAATGTTCAAAGGCAAATACACCACAGCTCCCGGTCAGTTCCCATACAAACATGGGAACCTGAATGGAGTAACTACTGATACTTACAACATAAGTGGATTGTCAGGCAACATATATGTTGCAGCGCATTCTGAAGTATGTGGTGCTCAATAATACTCTTTAGTAAATTTAAAAAGGCCGGTGTAATACCGGCTTTTTTTTTTGCAAATTACTGCAGGATTATAGTATGTTAATTTTAAGAAAAAAGATCTGGCAATAATAACGAATACAAAATCTTTCCTCTTATTTTTTTTCTCAGTTTTTAATCTACCCCTCTTATTTTTTCATTTCTTCAATCTTATATTCCTTATGACCGACCTAGCAGGAAATGAAAATTGTAAATTCCCGTGCCTACTTAAACAAGCTACCGCTTACAATTTAGAAAAAAATTAATGCATATTTTTTTGATGACTAATTGATTTTGACTATATATCTTTTCTTCATACTTATTTTTATTTTTCATTATTTATATTGTTGCGCTTTTATGTGCATATATTAATTCTATTTCTTAATTTTTCAGGTACTTATAAATTATTTTTGTCTCACTGCGCATAAATAGAATATTTTTCTAAACAAAAATGTCAAAACCCCTGTTAATTAAACATATATAAAACCCCGTAAATATGAAAAGACAATTTCAAAGACTTCTTCTGCTCGCATTTGCAGTTCCTGTTATATTCTCCAGCTGCAAAAAAAGCGACGAAAGCGCTGATGATAAATTTTCATCGGCCAGCGATCCACAGCTAAAAACCGATCTGGTTTATTGCGGTACACCACTGGTTGGGCCTATGGTAAACTATGCCCAGACCTTATCTCCTGCCACGGTTACAATTGGCAATGACGGAACAACCCTTCTCATTAAGTACCAGTTGAATACACCCGGTTGGTTCTTCAATTTAACCGGATTATTTGTAGGTACTGAAGCCGAGCTGGCTGCGCTAAACGCTAATGTTGACTTCGACGGGCCAGGTACTGTTTATTTTAATTCCGGAAATCCTCCATTCGGCCTTCCACTTGGGACAGGCGGTTTTGGAAATTATGGCACCTACTGGGAGCAGCTTATTCCACTGTCAGAATTACCTGAATGCTTTATTGTGGTTGCATACGCAAGAATAAGAAATGAATCAGACAATTCCAGTGTTGATATTTGGGGAAGGAGCGCATTAAAAACTCCCGCGTATTACATGAGTTACTGCAAACAGCAGTGTGAAACACCTCCACCTGTTTGTGAAACTGCTTATGCTTTTGGCGGATCTGTTGCCAACTGCTTCCTGAATATATCGGGAGTTCAGTCAAACAACTGGGGATGGTCAAACGGCCCTATTGGCGCCGGGTCTTATTCATGGCCTATGTATGCAGGTGCCGGACTATGCAACATTGAAAACGGAACCCATGTAGGAACACTTACCGTTAATTACACACCTCCTACAGCAACTGTAACCTATACAGTATTTGCCGGGTATGTTTTGAACCAGACTCATCTTTATGTTGGAAACCAGATTTTGCCAATGTTCAAAGGCAAATACACCACAGCTCCTGGTCAGTTCCCATACAAACATGAGAACCTGAATGGAGTAACTACTGACACATACAACATCAGTGGTTTGTCCGGCAGTATTTATGTTGCAGCGCATTCTGAAGTGTGCAGTAATCCATAAGTTTACAATGCAACTAATTAAAAAAGGCCTGGCATCGTCAGGCCTTTTTTATGAACAAAAAATTGGTTGCTGTTGATGAATATAGAATCTTTTAGGTCAAGCGGGTTTCTGTTTCATGAAATATTTCTAATTTAGCGCAAATGTTCAGATTGTGATACAAGGATTACTATTTCATATAGGCAGGTACACCCTCTTGATGAGGCAGGTTTTTAAAAGACCGGAGAAACAGTCTATATACATAAAGCAGATTATGGTTGAAATTGACAACCTTGGGCTTGATTCTGTCGGGATTGTTGCTTTTATCTCCACTTTTATGGGAGCTGTTTTGTGTATTCAGATGGCTTTTAATATTGACACTCCTCTGGTTCCTCTTTACACAATTGGCTTTGTTACCCGTCAATCGGTTGTACTTGAGTTTTCTCCCACCATTATCAGTCTGATTCTTGCCGGAAAAGTTGGAAGCAGGGTAGCCTCAGAGCTGGGAACAATGCGTGTTACCGAACAGATCGATGCCATTGAGATTATTGGAATAAATCCAGCCACTTATCTCATTTTCCCAAAAGTAGTAGCAGCAGTCCTCGTTAACCCGATTTTGATATTAATGAGCATGATGATGGCCATTTTCGGAGGCTGGCTTGCAGGAGTTACAACCGGACTTGTTGCTTCGAGCACCTACATATACGGAATAAAAGCATTCTTCGACAGCTATGATATTGTATATGCAATGATCAAAACCGTGGTTTTTGCTTTTCTGATTGTCTCAATTTCGGGATATCATGGTTTTTACACAAAGGGTGGAGCTTTGGAAGTAGGAGCTTCAAGTACCAAAGGGGTAGTGCACAGCAGTATCGCCATAATAGTGTTCAATCTTATACTAACCCAACTCCTGCTGGCATGATTGAGGCGAAAAATGTATCCAAATCATTTGGCGATAATCTGGTGCTCGATGAAGTATCGGTGAGGTTTGAGCCCGGAAAGTGCAATCTAATCATCGGGCAGAGTGGCTCAGGAAAAACCGTGCTCATGAAATGCCTGGTGGGGCTTTTTGAAATAGATAGCGGCAAAGTTCTATATGGCGACAGGGTTTTCTCTAAAATGTCGTTTGATGAAATGAAAATGATTCGGCAGGAAATCGGTATGTTGTTTCAGGGAGGGGCATTGTTTGACTCAATGACAGTTGAGGAAAATGTAATGTTCCCGCTGTCGATGTTTACCAATCAGACTCCAGCTGAGAAACTTGAACGCGCAAATTTTTGTCTTTCAAGGGTAAAGCTTGAAAATGCCAATAAATTATTTCCCGCAGAAATCAGCGGAGGCATGAAAAAACGGGTAGCTATAGCCAGAGCCATCGCTATGAATCCAAAGTACCTATTCTGCGATGAACCAAACTCCGGACTTGATCCGTTAACTGCCAATGTCATTGACATTCTGATCAGCGAAATAACCCAGGAATATAACATCACCACAGTGGTCAACACCCACGACATGAACTCAGTAATAGAAATTGGCGACAGGATTTCGTACATTCATAAAGGGAAACTCTGGTGGCAAGGCAATAATGAATCAATCCTGAAAAGCGACAACCCGGAACTGAATGAATTTGTTTTTGCTACAGAACTTACACGCAAGCTCAAATAAAATATCATCAAAATGAATATCATCGATATTGTAATACTTATCTCCCTGATTATTGCCGCTATTTCGGGTTTTATGAAAGGCCTGATCCTGAGTGTGGCTTCTTTTGTCGGATTTTTTCTTGGAATAATCGTCTCATTCAGGTTTGCCGGTTCTGTTCAACAAATACTGATGGATTTGACAGGCTCAGAGGGCCGTTATCTCTATTTTATTGGTTTCCTTATTTGCTTCGTTCTGGTAACACTTGTAGTTCATTTTATCGGAAAAGCCATTGAAAAAGCAGTTGAATTGGTTGCTCTGGGCTTTTTAAATCGACTGACCGGAGCTGCTTTCGGAGTTTTAAAGTCTCTGCTGGTTTTTTCTGCATTAATTTATGCTCTGGCCTATATTGACCCCGACAAACGCCTGATTACTTTAGAGCAGCAGGAAAGTTCGTTTTTCTATCAGCCTCTGGAGAAAATACTCCCCTCCGTTCTGCCCTTTATCCGACATCACCTTGAAGAAATTGACGAAGCCATCACCCCCGGAGGTAATACCAGGCCCGCATAAAAAATATTTGACTGCAGGGGTGAACCAACAAGCTATCTATCTGTTTCCTTACAAAACTAAACAAAACTATATGCCTGTTACTATTTCAACAGATCAGAATTTTGATCAGCAACTCAATGAAAGCCCGAAAATAATTGTTAAATTCTATGCCGACTGGTGTGGAAGTTGCAAATTCTTCGCCCCAAAGTACCGTCGATTGGCCGATGACAGTCGTTTTGAAGATGTCATATTTCTCGACATAAACGCCGAACAAAATCCCGAAGCCCGCAAATCAGCCGGAGTAAATAATCTTCCTTTTTTTGCAGCATTCAGCAATGGAAAGTTGCTAACCGGTGAGGCTACTTCTAAAGAAGAAAATGTAGTGAATATGATCGAAAAACTTATTCAATCCTGATTTTCTTCAATCGTTGAACTATGAAAATTCCAGCAATAAAACTACTTGCCGAACAAAATACAATTGAAGCCCTTGAATTGGCTGAGGCCAGACTCTATGATGAGCAACACCCGGAAATTGACATTCCCGGCGAAGATGAAGGCGAGCAACTTACACATATTCTTGCTGCCCTTGAAATCCTTCGCGACATCCGAGACAATGGGAGTCAGTTCAATGTAGCCCTGAGAAATTATACCCAAAGGGTCAGAAATTCGATTTCGTAAGGCAATGGTTACCTAAAATACAAAAGCCCCGTTCCATTTGAACGGGGCTTTATATTTTTACAAATCAAGAATAAATTGACTTCTAATTCAGGGTTTGGTTTGAAAGATACTCAGCAACACCTTCGTGAGTATCTTTCAAACTTTCTTTCCCTGGCTCCCAGTTTGCAGGGCAAACCTCGCCTTTTTCTTCAAAATACTGAAGAGCGTCGAGCATCCGCAAAGCTTCATCAACATTACGTCCTAATGGGAAATTGTTGACCGTTTCATGATGAACATTTCCGGCCTTATCAATGAGAAACAACCCCCGATAAGCAATCATAGGACCATTAGCTACCATTTCTCCTTCTTCATTCCAGTCGTAATCACCAGCCAGTACACCAAAATTGGAACTTATGGTTTTTGAGGTGTCGGCAACAATAGGGTATGTAATGCCCTTGATTCCGCCATGTTCTTTGGCAACCTGCAACCATCCCCAATGAGACTCTTCTGTGTCGGTTGAACAAGCCACTACTGCGCAATTGCGCTTCTCAAACTCATTGAGTTTGGTTTGAAAAGCATGTAACTCCGTAGGGCATACAAAAGTAAAATCTTTAGGATAAAAGAAGAAAATTACGTGCTTCTTTCCCAGATATTGGTCAAGTGAAAATTTTTCCACTATCTCTTCGCCGTTGATAACGGCATTTGCCTTAAAGTAAGGCGCCTTTTTTCCAACCAATGACATTTTTTGTTGAATTTTATTGAATTAATAATCTGAAAATTTAAACTCTGACCCTCATAACAAACTTAATGCTCCAATGTTTAGGCCCCGGAAGCATTGCATTTACAATGTTTTTGCAAATAATCCAACGCCAGATGCTCAAAACAAATAAGGTAATCGGCATATTATATCTACCAATAATTGCTCCAAATTGATTTAAAAGAGTTTTATAATTCAAAACCGGCCTGAACAGGTAAAGGCTTTTGACTTTATGAATGAGGACATTAGTGACTTGTTTTCTGATATATTATGAATATCTTCAGGTGTCTGTACTATCCAATTTCAACTTCTGAAAAAGCAATTTGGTATTTACAAACCAGATAAGGATAATTTTTTTACTGAGAATTGAATTTTAACGAATATAATTCATATTTTAGCCTGACCAATCCAACCTGTCAGGCCATGAAAACCATTATCTCAGCCATCGATTTTTCCGATTGTTCCATTAATGCTTTGGAACATGCAATAAGTATTGCAAATAAATCGAAGTCAAACCTACTGATGCTGTGGGTAAATAACCCAAATACAACCAAAACCATTCTTTCATCCGACCTCTCGGATGACTTGCTTGAAGAAGTTGAACATCAGTTTACCAGACTCCTGAACAAATACGGAGATCAACTTCCGGATTCAAAACTGGATTATATAATCAGAGAGGGAAAAGTTTACAAAGAAATTGTAAATCAGGCCAAAGAGTCAGATGCATGGCTGATTGTTGCCGGAACCCACGGTTCTTCAGGGTTTGAGGAATTCTGGATTGGAAGCAATGCAAACCGTATTGTAACCTCAGCGCCCTGTCCGGTCATCACCATCAGGTCAGGAATACAAGTAAGCCGGGATCTTGCAAAAATAGTTGTACCCATCGACTCCAGTATGGAAACAAGGCAGAAAGTTCCTTATGTTTCAGACCTTGCCAATATGTTTGGTGCTGAAGTTCATCTTCTTGCTCTTTATTCAACCACTGTTGAGAATGTAAGAGGAACCATAATGAGTTACACCAAACAAGCAGCCAAATACCTGAAAGAACGAAATGTCAATTACATAATTACCGAGTTGGAATCGGAGAATATCAGCACTTCTACCATTGAATATGCCCGCATAATTGATGCAAATCTCATTGCAATTATGACCGAGCAGGAAAAAACTGCAGCCAACCTCTGGCTTGGGCCTTACGCCCAGCAAATGGTGCATCACTCCCCCATTCCGGTGCTGAGTGTGCATCCGAAAGAAATGCTGATCTCAATGGGATACTGATAACCAGTCTAACCTTATCTGAAAAATCAGGTTTCACCAATAAAAAATCCCCGGACGAATGGTTCGGGGATTTTTTTGTCATGTGATTTTTCCACTGCCTATATAAACGAAATAGTTCAGGAGTGGCAGGCTTTTAATTCCTGTCAATATTATTTAGGTCTTCGAATGCACCTTTTAAACGGGCAATCATAGTTTTCTGAGCTTCGTTCAACCATTTGCGCGGGTCATAATACTTTTTGTTTGGTTTGTCGTCGCCTTCGGGATTCCCAATCTGACCCTGCAGATAACCTTCGTACTTTTTGTAATAGTTCATAATGCCTTCCCAGGTTGCCCATTGGGTATCGGTATCTATGTTCATTTTAATTACACCATAAGAGATGGCTTCACGGATTTCTTCACGGCTTGAGCCGGAACCGCCATGAAATACAAAATTCACAGGTTTTTCAACTGTATTGAATTTCTGTTGGATATGTTCCTGTGATTTTTTAAGAATTTTAGGTTCGAGCTTAACATTGCCGGGTTTGTAAACACCGTGTACATTACCAAACGAAGCCGCGATGGTAAAACGATCGCTGATTTTCGACAGATGCTCATAGGCGTAAGCAACTTCTTCGGGTTGTGTGTAGAGTTTGGAACTGTCAACTCCGGTATTGTCAACACCATCTTCCTCACCACCGGTAACACCGAGTTCAATTTCAAGGGTCATCCCCAGTTTGCTCATTCGTTTCAGGTATTCAGCACAGATTTCAATATTTTCGTGAAGAGGTTCTTCCGAAAGGTCGAGCATATGAGAGCTGAAAAGGGGCTTACCTGTGGTAGCGAAAAAGCGTTCTCCGGCATCAAGCAGTCCGTCAATCCATGGAAGAAGTTTCTTCGCAGCATGATCGGTATGCACAATTACAGGAACTCCGTAAAGCTCAGCCATTCTGTGCACATGTTCGGCACCCGAAATGGCTCCGGCTATGGCAGCACGCTCGCCTTCATTGCTCAGAAACTTTCCTGCACAAAAGTGAGCTCCTCCGTTTGAAAACTGAATGATAACAGGTGAATTTACCTCCTTTGCGGCCTCAAGTACTGCGTTAATTGAATCGGTTCCTACCACATTTACAGCGGGTAAAGCAAAGCTATTGGCACGTGCAATGCGAAATACTTCCTGAACATCATCTCCGGTAACCACTCCCGGTTTTACTTTATCGAAAATTTTCTCTGACATCTTGCAGTTTTGGTTTAATTAAAACAGTTATGAATTATCTTCGCAAAGGTAAACAATTTCCTGCGAACTGCTTTGGGATTGTTTAAGGTTTTCTTTTTGCAATAATCTGTATAGCCCTGTTTAACAACACAATGCGCCATGTCGTTTGAACTAAAAATACGCGAACTTATTTCTGATAACTATTCAGGTTCTGCAGCCATTCTTGAGAAAATAATAAAAAGTATTCACACATACCTCAATGGCCAGGATCTGAATACTGAGTATCTGAGGGAAAACCTGCTTAAAGTAACCACTCATTTTCCTGATCTGGCTGTACTTCACCATTTTTTACAGCAGTTTTTCGATCTGCTCGACGAACTTGAATCAAAATCGTTGTCGCATGAGCGTGCTGTTAAGAAGATAGAGCATTTTATTGATGACTACAATCATGAATGGAATGAAAGTATAGGAAAGGCTGCCGAGAAGATGGAAAGAATCATACATTTTCAGGGCAAAAGGGTACTGCTGCACAGCAACAGTTCAACCATTCATGTGCTGTTTGAACATCTGGCGAACCACAATATTTTCCCTTCAGTATATCAAACCATGTCGGGGCCGGTTTTTGAAGGCAAGCTTCAGGCGCGTGCACTTTCTGATCTGGGCTGTAAGGTGCATTTTATAAATGAAGCGGCAATTGGCCGGTTTATTTCTGAAATTGACTTTGCCGTGGTTGGTGCCGACAATGTTTTTACCGACGGTTTTACCAATAAAATAGGAACTTATCCCATTGCCTTGGTTTGTCGTGAAGCGGCAAAACCTTTTTATGTAATTTCTGATTCACGCAAGCGATCACCCATCGATTTCAGCACCAGAACCAATGCTATTTTTGAACCACAAGCTCCGAAAAGTGAATTGTGGACAAACCCTCCGGGAGCCATTACACCAGTAAATTATTATTTTGAGTTTACGCCGAAAGAGTTGGTGACAGCCTGCTTTTTTGAGGATGCATGGTGGGATTTAACGAAAAAGTAGGAATCTATTCTTTTCGAATGGATGCATCAATGATATTACAGAATCATTGGAGAAAATTTATTCCTGACTGTCAGCTCTGGTAGCTGTTTCCAGAGGTGGAGGATTAATTTTCTCGCTGACAGCAAATGCATTGGGGTAATCGCCCTTTATTTTTTGCAGAAACCCTTCGGCTTCGATGCGTGTTCTGAAATCACCTATTCTGATTCTGTAATAAGGTTCTTTAAAAGAAAGATAGGCTTCAACACCAGCATACCGCGATGTAAAACGATTTTGCACTTCAGTGGCTTTTCGCTTTGAATTTGCACCGGAATCGAAAAATATCTGAACCCGCCAACCGTCAAGCACAGCCTGATGACGGTTCAGGTATTTATGCTTATCTATCAACAGATCTACACGTTCATCGGCAACTATCTGAACACTACCTTGTTGCGCAAAGGCAACCGGCATTAAAAACAATACAAAGATGAATGAAATTACAAAACGCATAACAGACTAACGGGTAGAAATTGAATATATTTCCTTGGGTTGAATACTCAAGACAGGAACCGGTGAATGATTCACCATTTGCTGGGCATAAGGCCCCAGTAAGATATTGGAGGCATTGGTCTCCTGCTCCGTCATAATGGCAATAAGATCGGCATTGACCTTAATCGCATAGTCGATGGAAGCATTGGTAATGTTATCGGCATGTACGCCTTCCAGATAATGATTTATGCCTTCATCCGAAATGGCTTTCTGAACCTGACGGGCATGATTGTCAACTTTACGGTGTACAGCCTTTAATGTAGTAGTGTAGAGGGCAAGAATGTGAATATCAGCTCCGAATGCTTTGGCCATTCCAATTGTAAAAGGAACTTTCTCTCTGGTATCAAGGGTACTGTCAATTGGCAAAACTATACTTGTAATCCCCTCTTCCCGCATATCGAAATCATAACGCACAGTAACCACAGGACAAGGCGCATAGGAAACAATTTTATAAGCATTGCTGCCAATCCAGAATTCCTCATATCCTGTAACGCCATGGGTTCCGGCAATAATCAATGAAGCATTGTTTATCTTCGCCTGATTGGCCATCTCCTGATAAACTTTCCCTTTTCGAAGCTTGTATGACAGTTTGCCATTTTTCATCATCCCCTTTCTGGACCTCATGATCTCGTCCATATTCTTCACAGCTTCATCGCGAAATTCATTGGTATCGGTTGAAAAAACTGAATCCTGATTGACATGACCATCAACCCACACCATCATTACATTACTTTTTACATGATTGGCAAAGGCAATGGCATAATCCAGGGCGTGAAGCGAACCCTTGGAAAAATCTATGGCTACAATGATCTCTTTCATGGCAAAGTGGGTTATGGTTGCAAGGTGCTAATTTAGGATTTTTTATTAAACCAACAGGCAAATGAAAACCGATTTTTCCGATTTGCCTCTAATATCATGTTTTAGAATGTCCATATTATTGTTTTAATACTGTGATCTGAAGAATTGCCAAAAGCTTTAACTTTATCGCATGCATTTCAACACCCGGGGATTCGTTTTTCACGTGATACGATATGGCGATTCAAGCGCCATAGTAAAGATTTATACTGAGCAATTCGGATTAAAATCCTATCTGGTGAAAGGCCTGTACACCAGGAAATCAAAAATCAGATCGGCACTTTTTAACCACATGAGCATGCTTGATATGGTTGCTGATCACAGAGAAAACCGATCGCTCCACTTTATTAAAGAAGCAAGCTTGTGCAAACAAATGCCTGTTATTCATGACGATATGTCGCGAAGTTCCGTGTTGATGTTTATCAATGAACTCTTGTTTAAATGCATAAAAGAGGAAGAGCCCAACCCCGGCATTTTCCATTTTATTGATGCGTCGGTTGATTTATTGAACAACCCTGAAATATATCTTCCTGCATTTCATTTGCTGTTTATGCTGAGATTGACTTCTTTTCTGGGTTTTGCGCCTCGTTTTTCGAAAGTATCAGAGGGGCGGTTTTTTGATATGGAAGAAGGACTATTTATGGATTCAGAACCGCTTCACCGGTATTACATTTCAGGAGCTGCTGCCTCAATGCTTGAAAAACTTCAATTGACCGATTTCATTTCTCTGGGCGAAATTCAGTTTCCACGCGAAGTGAGAAACGATTTGCTTTCCCGTTTGATTGAGTATTACAGACTTCATATTCCCGATATGGGCGAAATGAAAACCGTGAAAGTGCTTCAGGAGGTGCTTTCGTAATCCTAATTCAATGTCGTTTAGTTAAGAAAAATTGTCTTCGACTCCGCTCAGACTGACAGTCATCCTGAGTTGTAACTCAAAAAATATTTGAGCATAATGCGGAGATGACAGTTAAATCAAGCGTTTAAACACTTTCCCGCACGTGCGGGACTCAGTGTGACATTCGTGTTAGGCCAGCAATGATTCTCTTTAATGCACACGTTATCAGCTCTATACGATGTCCTCCTGAGCGGAGTCGAAGGACCAGACGAACAATCTGTCATTGGTAGCGGAGTCGAAGGATACTTTTTCATTTTTTATTCCTTCTGGGGTCTTAACTAAACGACATTGAATCCTAATTGATCTTTTGGTATAAACTGAAAAACTCATCCCTCCATATCATTCGTGTACTATGCTGATTGGTTTTCAGGTAATGTTCCAGCGCCGGATCTGGCAAGCCTGAATAAACAAGGTAATGCGTTGGATCTAATGGGTTCAATTCATTATAAATTTCAAAAGAGCTTGACAATGGATGATGCGACATTGCCTTGCGCCCTGAAAATCGGGCCAGTGCCCGTGGTTTAATAAAAACGATTCTCGATTCTTCGGATGTTACTGAAGCAATTTCTGCAAATGCATCCTCTACATGTGTTGCATAGGGTCCATCTTCAAATTTATCTTCCGATGAAAAATATCCAGGCATCACCTGAAGGTAAGTAATCAGTATAAGTATGGAAACCCCTGATGTAATCCATTGTATTGATTTTGAGGTTGCCAGCAATTGCAATGTTTTCAGACTATAAATCATGATCACCGGTGCAAGAGGCAGCAAAAACCTGAACCCTGCATTATGATAAGGATATACCATCAGCAACCCGATATAAATTACAGTAATCCAATCTATTAGTGCAGGTATCTTTGAAAATGAAAGGACAAGACCTGTAATAAAAAATGCAAAAAACAAGGAAGCCAGAGGAAATCCGATCCAGAAAAGCGGAGAATCGGGATTTATGAAAAACAAACGAATGGCTTCAGAGTAAACATAAATGTTGTTGGCAATGGCTTCAGAGGTTTTTCCGAAATCAAAAATATTGAGATAGCCGCCTCCAACAGCACCGCGCATAAAGATAATGTGGGAAATAAAATAAATGCCCATTGAGAGCAAAGCTGCATAAAAATGACCTTTCACTGCAGGCAAAGTTTCCTTAATGGAAATCTTATTGTATCGGTCAATGATAATCCGTTGCATTGCATAAATAATGAGCGATAGTGGCAAAACAAGTCCAATGGTTTTGGTGGTGATGGCAGCTCCGGCAACTAATCCGGCGAATATCCAATTCTGCTTTTTCAGGACTTCTGCCCTGGAAATGCAGAGCAGGAATATTGCAAAAAACAAAGCAAATGGAATGTCAGCCATTATTTCTGCTTTCAGTTGAATGACATATGGATTGTAATAAATCAAAGCACTTAACAGAATTGCTGCCGGCCAGCCCGAATACTTATAAATTAAAAGCACGGCAAGTAAGGCAGTAAGAATCAGCAATATGGAAGTCAGGTAATTATACGGAACCACGAAATTGCCATACTTTGCAACAATGGGAGCAATCATCAGCGGAAACCCGGGCGGATAGGCGCGCGGACCAAGACTGGAGTATTCCGGATTGTAAATATATCCGGTTTGGGTCATGGGTTTTCCCAAAGAAATATTTTCGGCTTGTTCAAGGTATTGTGCAAAGTCATCACCCCAATCGTGATCATTCCTTAAATTCAGGAATAAAAGAGGTAAAAAAACCATAAATGCAAGCAGAACCAAAAAACTCTGTCTGAGTAAAACAACCGAAAAGATTTTTTTTATTTTCATCCTGACTTCCTTGTCTGGCGCAAAGGTATTGAAAAGAGTTTACATGCTTTAGTCTGCCAGCTAAAGGAAGAAAATGAGCCGGAGATTCCTCAAGTTTCATGAACTGAATCAAAACCACCCTTACTACGTATTTAAATTTTGATGCATCCAGGCCAATCGCGAAGTGATTTCATCCTTATACGAATGGATTTAAGCCCTTACCTTTCGTATAGCCCTTTTTTCAACAATATGTAGTTTTCCATCAACGGCACACCATGTGCAAAAACAGAATGAATTTCAAGGTTCTGATTCAGAAGCAACAAATCGGCATCCATTCCCGGAGCAACTTTTCCTTTTTGCCTGAGTTTAAGGATGCGGGCCGGGTTCGAAGTAAGCACCTGAAGTGCAGTTTCGAAAGGTATTTTTTCTTCCACAACGGCATCGCGCAATTCTCTGAGGTTTGAAGATGGAAGACCACTTTCAAGCCTGATGAGTTCTCCACTTACCGGATCAAAACCGGGCAATGACCCGCATGCATCCGAAGTGAAAGTAATGTGCTCCGAAGGAACCCCTGCATCCAGAAGCTGTTTCAGCGCTTTTGATGGTTTTATCTCATACTCAGGAAAATACGGATAGGAGCTGGTGGTTATATCCACATAACTATGCATTGCGTACTTTTTTGCATCTTCAAAAATGTAGTCGTTGCGATTGATGTGTGTTGGCAGAAACTGCCTCAGCGTGAGTTCGCTGTTTTCCACGACTTTGTAGAGAGGTCTGAACGGGTCTTTGGCATCTCCCATATGTATGTTTACAATTCCTGCTTTCCCGCCAATCATGCCTGCCACACGTGCATGGGCTGCAATGCGTGTTAACTCTTCCACCGATGGCACCGAAGATCTGTGATCGGAAACAGCCACTTCCCCGACTCCTATAACTTCTTCAATCAAAGCAATATCCCGGGCTATATCACCGGTAATTGTCGGCGTCGGAACCTGATATGAACCTGTGTACATCCATGCCGAAACACCTTCGGCACGCAATGATTTCACTTTCATTAACACACTTTCAACGCTGCGGGTAATACCATCTGTGCCCAGGCATCCCACAACAGTGGTAACCCCTGCTTTTATCATATCGCTGAGCTGAAGCTCAGGAGTGCGGCTTGCCGGACCGCCTTCTCCACCCGCTCCGGCAATATGAACGTGGGCATCAATAAAACCGGGCGTAAGTATAAGTCCTTCGGCTTCTATTACTTTAACAGACAGATTTCCGGGCAATTCAATTTTTTCAGCAATCAGAACTACCTTTCCGGCAGCAAGCAGAATGTCAGTTTTGCCCAGTTTTTCAGGGGCATATATTTCGGCATTTTTGATGAGAGTCAGCATAAACAGGTAATTTTAAATACAAACCTACATGAAAACATTGCATTTAACAAATTAAAATTCAGGCAGGCAAAACAAACCATGATTAACCAATACAGGAAATATTTTGATTTGGAATCATTAAAGAAGTTTCTCAGGCTATACATTTTGTATGTTTGCTGATTGTCATTGCGTTTAACAATAATGTTATGAAAAAAGTCCTCTCTTTTCTTTTCACTTTCTTTTCCCTGCTTGCACTGGTTAATGGCCAAAGTCCAAAAGGCAATCTGATGATTGTGGGTGGTGCGCTGAGCAGTGACAATAAAGAAGTTTATGAAAAAATGATCGAACTCTCAGGAGGGGTCAGTCAGGCTAAGTTTGCCGTGATTCCATCGGCCAGCGGAGTTCCGGCAAAGGCATTTGAGAGTTTCAGCAAAACCATGGTTGGTTATGGGGTTAAGCCCGAAAATATTATACTTATCAATGTTGCCATGGTGGACGACGACAGCACTCCCGATGTAAATGAGATGCTTTGGGCGGGCAATGCCAGCGACCACAGGGTTGCCAGGGCAGTACTTTCATGTTCGGCAGTTTGGTTTACAGGCGGCGAT
>Ga0351945_1016_pt1 | contig 25973 bp, 19 predicted proteins | sample BONcelT113001F14_FD_205814 | JGI IMG/M metagenome (GOLD analysis project Ga0351945, IMG submission 205814) | Enriched cells from coal bed in the Powder River Basin, Montana, United States - BONCAT cells T11 rep3 HSBNCT.T11.300.1.F14 ... | reverse complement strand
GCTACCCGGACATCGTGGTCCCCTGTGGCTCGCGAATGAGCGCGGCGTCGGCGGCCCTCGTGCGCAGCCAGCTTGGGCGGCTGAATGAACTGGTCGCTGTGCATGTGGAGAACGCGCGCCGCCTCGGCCGTGGGCTTGCCGACATCGGAACGCTCGTGCCCCCGGTGGAGCCTGACCGGGGAGTGCACGCGTTCCACCGGTGCGCTGTGCGCGTCCTGCCGGAACATCCCGTGCCCCTGGAGGACATCTGCTGCGTGCTGCGCACAATGGGCGTCGAGGCTGTGCACAACGCAGACACGCCCCTGGCGCGGAACCCGATGGAACGCTTTGCCGTCAGCAGGCCCCACAGGACAAGCGGCGTCGGACACCCCGCCGTTATCACGCCGGAATGCGCAGGACAACTCACCAACCGGCTGCTATTCCTACCGGTGCACGCCGGCGTGGGCACGAAGGACATAGACAGGATACTGACGCTGATGCACCTGCTGGCCTTCCGCATCCCGAAGGACGCGGATGCAGCGGACATCCTGACCGCCGAGGACTTAGAGGCGTAGGCCGGCTTCGCCGGGGTTGCGGTGGGCGAGTTACGAGTTACGGGTTATGGGTTACGGGTTGGCCAGCCGGAGGCTGGAGTTCTGGGTTCTGAGTTCTGAGTTTGCCGCCGCCAAGCAGCGGGGTTACGGGTTGCGGGGGCGGGGGCAAACGATTCGGGGACACCATTCACCAGACGGTGCGGACAATCGCACGATGGTGTCCCCGTAATCGTCCCTGGCGGGGTGAAACGCAGGAATCCCTCGTAGCGGGCGGGCCCCGAAATGCGGGGACACCATGGGAAAGACCGTACGTGACATGGCTCGGCTCAGTTGGTCGGCCCTCCCTGAACAGGACCACGTACAGATGGTGTCCCCGTATTTCACGACCTCCGGCCAGCAAACTCGCCACCCCGAACCCGTAACCCGCCAACCCCGCCGAAGCGGCCGGCAGGGTATAATTGCGGCATGGCGGGCTCCCCACAATTGGCTCAGGCGACTTCTGCCGCTTCACCCACGTCCCCCCAACGAATACATGCCTACCTCGGATGGCTCGTTGAGGGGTGCTGGCTGGGGGTGGTGGGGTTGGTGCCGCTGTTCTTCATACCGGGGCTGCTGCGGCCGTTCTACCCTCCCAAGGCGATGCTGCTGCAGTTCCTGGCGCTTGTGATGGTCGCTGCGGTCGTCGCACGGTGGCTGCTGGAGGGGCGGGGGATGGCGGGCACTGACGTCCGGTCGTTTCTGCGCAGCCGCATCCACGTGATAGCGGTCGCATTCGGCGCGGTGATCGTCATCGCAACGGTTATGTCACTTTCGCCATACACCAGCCTGGTGGGCTCGGTGAACCGCCGACAGGGCATGCTCACCATCCTCTCGCTGCTCGCCGTGTTTCTGGTGCTGTCCACTCACCTGCGCACGCGTGCGCAGGTCACGCGGTTTGTCGCAGTGCTGCTGCTGTCGTCCGGCATCATGTCGCTTATCGGCATCGTGGAGCACTACTTCCCTTCGTTCTCGCACTGGTTCCTATCCACCACCTACACGCCACGCGTGGCGGCCACCACGGGCAATTCCCTCTCGCTCAGCGGCTACCTCGGCATGGCCATCCCGTTCACGCTGGCCACTGGGGCGCTGTTCTACCGGCGGAGAGCGGGGCTGCGGCGTTCCGGACTGATGCTCGCGGCGCTGGTGGGACTGCTGACAGTGCAGCTCTGGTGCCTGGTGCTGTCCATCTACTCGTTCGTGCTGCTGCTGTACCTTGTCCCGGGGGCGCTGTTTGTAGCGGTGCACACGATGCTCGGAATTCGGCATCGGCTGGTGAACCTGGTGGCGATTGGTGTGCTGACAGCGCTTGTCATAGGCGGGACTGCAATCGTACTTCCCCAGTGGCAGAACGCGCTTCATGGCACACCACCACCGGAAGCGGCCATGCGGCCACAGTCAGGCACTCCGGAGCGGTTGCCCGCCACCCTGTACGGGCGTGCGCGGTACTGGGTCTATGCCATGGACGTCCTGCCACAGGCAATCTCGGACCCCCAGTCGGGAGACGAGGCCCCGGTTTTGCGGCCGGTCATCGGCTACGGACCTGAGACCTACACTATGGTCACCCAGAAGCACTTCCCGCCAGAGTACGCCAGCGGACAGACCCACGGGGCGTCCTTTCGTGATAGAGCACACAACCACTACCTCTACCTCTCCATCACCACGGGGGTTCTCGGCCTCGCGCTCTGGTTAGCGCTGGTGGCGGGGTGCGGCGTGATTCTCTATCGACTGCTGCGGCGCAACGGAACGGCCTCACCACCCATGCTCTTCGCACTGGCAGCGGGGTGTGGAGTGGCGGGATTCCTCGCCCACTCGATGTTCAACCCCGTCGCTCTCGCCGAGGAGTTGTTGTTCTGGCCGTGCCTTGGGTTGATTCCGGCGCTGGCGGTACTGCAGAACAGGCGGACAGATACCACGGACCTGCATGGACAACCCGACTCGCGTCCCACTCCCCCGCCTTTCCGAACAGCGTTTGCGGTGCTCCTGGTGCTGGTTGCCGTGGCGGGAGGCGTCATGTCGGCCCGCAATCCGCTGATGGCAGAGGTGGCCATGCGGGATGCCATCGTGATGTCCGCCTCAGACGACCCGAACACGGTGTTCATGTACAGCCGGGCCACGGAACTGCAGCCACATGAGTCCACCTACTGGGGCGCGCTGGGGGGCTACGCGCACAGCATCGCACTTCGCGCCCAGGGGGAAGCGAAGGCTACCATCCTGGAGTTGAGCCTCATCGCACTGCGGCAGGCACGTGACAATGAGCCGCTGCTCGCCTTCTGGCACTACCAGCTTGGGGATGCCCTGCTGTACGCGGCGTCGTCGACCGGACAGGTCACGGTTGACGATGCGGTGGAGTCATATCAGCGGGCGCTGGAACTCTCGCCCCGCAACGCGGTTCTCGCCAACCGCATAGCCGTGGCCTATCTGGCCGATGGGGATTGGGGTGGGGCGGCGCTGGCGCTGCATGACGCCTCACAGTTCGATCCCGCATGGACGCAGACCCTGCACCTGCAAACCGCCCTTGCGGCTCTGGAGGGCGACGCCCTCCTCGCGACGCAGCCCCTGCTGAACCTTATCCGTGAGAGACCGGTCGAGTTGCACACGTTCGCGCGGGTCGCCGCCACACGATTGCTCGCGTACGGACTGTTGGAGCCGATGGCAAACGTCATGCTGCCGGCACTTGAGCAAGAGCATGACTGGGCGGGGCTCGGGCTGCGTGGCGCCCTCACAGCCATGACCGGCGACCCGGATGAAGCCGCTGCGCTGCTGACGACAGCCAGGGAGACTGCGCAGCCGAATGAGGTGGAGGCTGTGCAGAACCTCACCAAGTACCTCGCAAGCATCGTGCCCGGACTCTTGGATGCCCTGACGGCATAGGCATAAGTCTGCGACGGCATCCCTCCTGCACGTGGCTTCGGCCCGCGGTCTCGAGTCGCCAGGGCAACGACCGGTCAGCTTCAGACCGGCGCACATCACAGCACCACGGGTGTGCCCCGTTCCCCGCCCCCCTGCCGCTTTGTATATACGGGGCGGCGTGCGAACTATGGATTGTACCCGCCCAGAAGACATATACTGACAGTAGAGGGCAGCTCCCCGCTTGCCCGACTCCACGCACCACCTCGCAATACTCCGCGTGCAACGCAGGCGTTAGCCCGTGACGTACTCACGGGTGCGAAAGGAGAGAAGAAGGAACCATGGCAGCAGCCCCACTGGCCCATCCGCATATCTCCGAAGAGGCAATGCAGGAACTTGGCCGCATCATCAGCTACGGCGACCCGGATCAGGGAACCATGGTGGAGGAACTGGAGAGGGAGTTCGCAAGACACACGAGCGCGCGCCACGCAGTGGCAGTCAGTTCAGGAACCGCTGCTCTCCACCTCGCCCTGCTGGCACACGGCATAGGCCCGGGACACGAAGTCATCACCAGCCCTCTGTGCCTTCCCGACGTGGGCACAGCAATTGTGGCCACGGGGGCCAGACCGGTGTACGCCGACGTCAGTCCGTACACATACACCATCTCTCCGCTGGCAGCGGAGCAGACGGCCGAAGCGGTGAAACACCACGTGCGGGACTGCGGCTCTCATCGGGCGGGTGCGTTGTTGGCAGTTCACCTTTTCGGCCAACCGTGTGACATGGTAGCACTGAGCGAGATTGCGGAGCGGCACGAGCTGGTCCTCATTGAGGTTGCGTGGGATGCGCTGGGTGCCCGGTATGACCATGCCAGTGTGGGCAGCTTCGGCACTGCCTGCTATTCTTTCCTGCCGGGCATGGCCATCGTCACGGGGCAAGGGGGCATGCTGACCACAGATGACGAGGTAATCGCCGCCACCGTGCGCAGGCTGGCGAACCACGGTTGTGATTGCCGCGGAAGGGTGCGTGAGCCCGGGTTCAACTACCGCACGTCCGAGGTCATCGCAGCGATGGCGCTCCAGCAGCTTCCGCACGTAGCACGGCATATCGAACTGCAGCGGCACTGGGCAGGAGAACTCACACATAGGCTCTGCGGGCTGGCAGGACTCATCACGCCTGCAGAGACGCCGGGCGGGATGCACTCCTTCCAGCGGTACGCGATACGCATTGCGTCCGATTTCCAGTTGAGCCGGGAAAGGGTCCAACAAGAGTTGCAGGCATGGTCGGTCAAGACGCCGTCCGAGACCTATCTCCCCCTCCACCAGCACCCGTTCCACAGCACGCGCAGAGACAAGACGAGGTTGTTAAGCAACGCAGAGCGAGTGGCGCAGGAACTACTGTTCCTGCCAATGCACCCCAACCTCGATGAGCTGACCGTGACCAGGGTTGTCCGCGCCCTGCGCCTGATGGCCTCGTGCGTCACAGAGCGCGAGTGCCCACCACGGCCTGGAGAGTAGCCCCGCAGGTAGTGTTGCAGGGCGGGGGCAAGCGATTCGGGGACACCATTCACCAGACGGTGCGGACAATCGCACGATGGTGTCCCCGTAATCGTCCGTGGTGAGGTGGAACGCAGGACTGCCGCGTAGCGGGCGCACCCCGGCCTTCGGCTGGCCAACCCGTAACCAGTAACCCGCAACCCCCGCATCGCGCGGAGATAAGTAAGGTGTCCCCGGAATTCCCGCGCAACCTGCAACCCCGGCGTCTCGCCTGTTAACCCGCAACCCTGAATCCGCAACCCCGGCACCTTGCCGGCCGGTGTCAACTGAATTCCCAATGGGTCCATCAGAACCGTTGCCGTTGGACACGGCCCTCACCCGCGGCCGGACGTTGTGAAACCACCCGCTACAGGGAAATGGGTGAATTGTGGCTTCGGCGATGCTAGAATGAGGGCCGCATGACTAACGCTGCCAATCCGGTGAAGGCGGTCGTAACGGGTGGTGCCGGCTTCATCGGCTCACATCTCGCGGATCGCCTGGTTGAACTGGGCTATCAGGTTACTGTGCTGGATGACCTGTCGACCGGAAGGGTGGAGAACATCGCCCACCCGGAGGGACACCCACGGTTCCGATTCGTGCAGGGCAGCATCCTGGATAAGGACCTGCTGAAGAGCCTGTTCGAGGGCGTGACGTACGTCTTCCGCCAAGCGGCCATACCCAGCTTGCCGCGGAGCTTCGCCGTGACAGCGATGTCACTTGCAGGCGCTCACAGCAACGGAGAGACCTGAGTATGGTTGCCCCAGCACCCGAAGCACTAGCCGCGCCGGACAGCGCGTGGCCATTCATGTCATGCAGGCAGAGCGCACTGATGCTTGGCACTTCGAGTAGGGGGCTGGCATCTGGAATGTCTTGCCCGGGCGAGTGCGAACGTGGCAACTACCTGCCGCAGAACCCCTCACCTTTCGCGGCGCCCACCCAGCACACTCCAAAGACACGTCTGAGGGCCAACTGACCATGTCGTGCATTAGTAGAGCTACATCTCGGGCCCGCTTGTGGGCAAGGATTCTAGCTCGGTTGCGCGGCGAAGGCCCAAGACTCAACTTGGCACTCGGCGCATCAGCCATTGTGGACACGCTTCGCTTCAGCCTGAGCCGACAACGCGCATTGTCGCCCAAGTCGCTCTTCTCTGGAGTTGTCCGACTTCGGAGAGGTGACCTCTGCTGGTGGGTGAGGGCAGGAACCGACGACATCTACAACGTCTTGCCTCATAGAGAGGGCGAAGTGGACGAGGCAATCCGGGGTGTCTTGCAGCCCGGGGATGTGTTCGTTGATGTTGGCGCCAATGTCGGCTACTACTCCATCGTTGCATCTAGCTTGGTTGGTCACGAGGGCGCGGTTGTCGCAGTGGAGCCAATGCCGAGCACATGTCGGGTTCTCAAGATGAACTGCGACCTGAACCACTCAACCAATGTTAGACTAGTCCCAAATGCAGTGTCCGAATCTGAGGGCATGGCGCCTCTGTACTTCTGTGGATACCACGGCATGGCTTCGCTGGAAGCATCCAAGGGCACCATCATTGAGGTCCCGACGACGACCCTAGATGCAATCTGTGCCTCCTACACACACATCAAATTGGTCAAGATAGACGCCGAGGGGGCAGAGTATAGGATATTGAGTGGTGCTAGTGCGACCATGAAGAAGACTGACCATATCGTGGTCGAGTGCGGTAGCGACAGGGACAGAATACTGGACCTTCTCGGCCGTAGCGGGTTCGCCTGCAGCCACTGTTCATTCGCCACATATGTCTGGGCCACGGCAGGCGTAGATGAATGAGCATCGTGGATTCCAACCTCTTTTCGTGTGGTGCAGTCACCAGAGAAATGAATTCGGCTTCAATGCCCATCGGTACCGGACTGATGTGGGCTCATCTAGGTGTTCCTCGCGTCAACCCGAGAAGAAGCAAAGCGTGATCCTCGGCTATCCCCCAACCTTCAACCGCAGTTGTCAAACCTGCCAGAGAGGCGAACCTATGCCGCGCTGTGAGAACCGGTCTCCACAAACGCCCACGGCTCAGTCATGGTGTGGGGCCTCGTCCATGGTGGCGAGGAGACACAGTGTTCCCAATACGGATAGGAGATTCAGGGTACTCTTTCTGCCAGCCTGGTACCCGTCGCTGGCGAATCCTGTCTCAGGGGTCTTTGTCAAGGAGCACGCAAAGGCCGTCGCCTTACGTGATGATGTAGTCGTTCTATACGTGTCTCGACGCCCGGCTGGCTGCGGCGAAGAGTCACCTGCTGACTCCGACACCATCGAAGACGGCATCCGCACCGTGCGCGTCAGCTACGGAGCACTTTCCAATCGGCTCCTCCGGAAGCTCCCTCGAGACGTATGGCGCACGGACCACGCCGCCACGGACATACGCTCCAATCAGCAGCCTGGTGTACTGACCAGCTGGCTCCGAAGTGCGGTCGGATATTGCCTGTATTGCTGGCGAACATATGTCGCGTTCCGCGCAATCCAGCGCACGGGATGGAGACCGGACGTCATTCATGCGCATGTCTACTCGGCGGGCGTACCGGCAGTCGTATTGGGAAGGCTGTATGGACTCCCGGTCGTCATCACGGAACACTCCACAGCATTCCCGCGCGGCCTGGTCCGTGGACGGGCCGCATCCATGGCCACGTTCGCCTTCAAGCATGCAGCCGTGGTCTGCCCGGTCAGTGAGTCATTGAAGAAATCCATTGAAGCACATGACGTCAGGGCCAAGTACACCGTGGTGCCGAACGTGGTCGACACCAAGTTGTTCTTTCCCAAACAGCGAACCAAAGGTGAACAAGGCTCCACGAGACGCCTGTTGCTTGTCGCACTGTTGACTCCCAAGAAGGGCGTCCCCTACTTGCTTGAAGCCCTCGCGATTCTCAAGAAGAAGAGGGTTGACTTCGCCCTTGACATCGTCGGCGACGGTCTACAACGAAGGGAGTATGAAGAATTGGCCCAACGCCTCGCACTGACGGACACTGTCTTCTTTCACGGGATGAAGGACAAGCCCCAGGTGGCCGAGTTCATGAGGAATTCCGATGTATTCGTGGTGTCAAGTACATTCGAGACATTCTCTGTCGTTACGGCAGAAGCCCTTGCCACCGGCCTCCCGGTAGTCGCGACCCGCTGCGGAGGACCCGAGGAGTTGGTCGCGGCAGAAGCAGGACTCATCGTGGAGCCAGGTGACCCTCAAGCCCTGTGTGACGCCATCGAACACGTCCTCGATAACTTGGACAGTTACCCGCGCGAGCGAATCGGGCGGTACGCTGCACAGCGCTTCAGTCGCGACGCTGTAGGTGCGCAACTGCATGAAGTATACACCCGACTCACATCACGCTGAGTCCGCTGCAATAGTTTCACGTGGTTCACGCACCGGGCAAACCTGATGCGTGCTACTCTAGAGAGGACTTGACGGATAGTGGTTCTCAACGCACACTCGAACGGTCCTGCAATGCCAAACGCTACCCGGATGCCGCATGCGATTCTATATGATACTGGGGGGCATTCGACACGAACACGAGCATCCGATGGAATCGGTGGGCTACAGTCGGCCACGACTTTCGCAACACCGCCAGTGACTCGTCCTCTCCGGGCTATGCGTGGATAGACTGATGCTTAGCTTCTTCAAGCACCTGCTCCATGGGTCTATTGTCTACGGAATCGGGTCAGGCGCTACCCAACTGGTGGGATTCTTGCTCGTGCCTCTCTATACGCGCCTTCTCACGCCACAAGACTATGGCCATCTGGAGATTCTCGTCACGACCGCCTCGGTTCTCACCATCCTCCTTCTCTTCGGAATGCAGAACTCGTTGTTTCGCTTCTCCTTTGATTCTTCCGACGCCGCCCACAAGAAACTCGTGTTGTCTACTACTAACGTCTTCGTGTGGTGCGTCACTGCCGTGCTCGTTGGCATCCTAGCACTGAATGCCAACCATCTGGGCACGCGATTACTTGGCCAGACCGGCCATGCGCTATCCGTGCTCATCGTTCTTGCCTTCGCTGGGGTCGCGGCGACGCAGTACATCGCCAAGAGCGTTCTCCGAATCAACAATCAGCCCATTCCGTACGCGCGCATCAGTCTTCTGGAGGCCGTGCTGAAGGCATGTCTAGGCATTCTCTTGGTGGCGGGGCTGCAACTGGGCTACGTAGGCGCCCTCATCGGTTCGTTCACCGCAGCAGGTCTGGGAACGGCTCTGTCATACTATCTCATCCGACAGCACCTGCAATTACGTTTCTCATGGCCTCTTTGCAGGCAGATGCTGCGTTACGGATTGCCGTTTGTGCCCGCCGCCTTGTCCATATTGATAATGACCTTCTCGGACAGATATTTCCTCCTCGCCTATTCGGACGCTGCGGAACTCGGCCTCTATTCGGTGGGAGCACGTTTCGCGTCTGCTGTTGCCCTGGCGATCGGGGCGTTCCGCTTAGCCTGGCCGGAGGCGGCCCTCTCGATACTGCATCAGAAGGATCGAGATAGTACCTACGCGCGAAGCCTTACGTATTTCATCTTCGTTGGCTGCGTCATGGTGCTGGGACTCAGCTTGTTCGGCGAACCACTGCTTAGGCTGATGACCCCACCTGAATACCATGACGGAGCCAAGGTCATTCCATTGTTGTCACTCGGTCTCGTGTTCAACGGGTCTGCGAGCATTGTCGCCGTGGGACGAATCGTGACCAAACGCATGGCCACAGAAATACTTGTGACTGGGATACCTGCCGGACTTAACCTTGCCCTCAATTGGTTACTTGTGCCACCCTTCGGAATGATGGGGGCTGCGTGGGCCACCATGGGATCTTTTGCACTTATGGCTCTTCTCTCGTGGTATGCATCCAACCGCCTGTACCACATCGATTACGAATGGCCACGGCTCGCAAAGGCCTTGCTCCCCCTCGCCGTGTTGCTCGCACTGGCGCACCTCGTACATATCGACCAAGCTCCATATGATATGCTGTTTCGTGCAGCGGTCTTCATCGCATACTTCGCTGTCCTTCTCGCACTGAAGTGGCCAAAGGTTGGAGAGATGCAATACGTGAAGATGTCCGTGAAGAGACTCCCCAGACCAAAGACAAGGACCCGCAAGGCGTAGAGTTCCGCGTGCGCGATTCCTCATGTGCATCTGTTAGGAGGACCTGATGGGCTTGCTCACACGAAGCAGGGCAGTATTCTGCAGGCGCTTGGTCCGTAGAGCTCTGAGGAATCCACTTAGCCTTGTTGTCTCCATCGGAAGAAGGACGACGGTCCAACTCGACAATCAGGGCATACCCATCACTAACTACGGTGGACTCTTGGGCAAGCAGAGAAACCCTGTGAACATTTGCCAGAGGGCCCTCAAGTATGAGGCCGACTACAGGGACGGCAACGGCGATGCGCGCCGCCTCTTCCTCAACTGTGCGGGATGGTTGGTCGACAATGCAAGTGACTATGGCAGCCATACGATATGGCAATACGAGTTCCCTTGGAAATCATACGGCATGACTCCGCCATGGCGCTCCGCCATGGCTCAGGGGTTGGGAGTCCAAGTGATGGGTAGAGCCCTGACGCTCACAGGAGACGACGCATTCCTAACAGCCGGGCGAACTGCCCTAGCCTCATTCTTTGCGTCTGTCGAGGAGCGAGGCGTCACACGCAAATCAGAGGAGGGTTGGTGGTATGAGGAGTACGCGCACGAGTGCGGTTTGGTTTCCAGAGTCCTCAACGGCATGATTTTTGCGGTACTGGGGATTCACGAGTGGCATCAGCGCAGCGGCGCCTCCGACGCGCTGTTCTTGGTCGAGAGGGGACTCGCCGCCTTGAGAGCGCATCTGGCTGATTATGACGAAGGAAGCTGGACCTACTATGATGCGTTGCGCAATCTTGCCTCCTTGAACTACCATCGGATTCACGTTGAGCAACTTGGCGAGCTCTACGATATGTCGGGTGATTCATACTTCAGGGAGTTGCAGGCAAAGTGGGCGCGATACTCGCTCTAGGCGCAGGACTGCAGCGTTGACGCACTGCGCTACGCCCAAGCGGCGACACAATAATGAAGATTGTCACAGTTGTAGGAGCAAGGCCGCAGTTCATCAAGGCTGCGATGGTGTCTCACGAACTTCGCAAGACGCACCACGAAGTGCTGGTTCACACAGGGCAACACTATGATTGCCAAATGTCCCAGGTGTTCTTCGATGAACTGGATATCCCAGAACCGAACTACAACCTTGGCATCGGCTCGGACTCACATGCGCGGCAGACCGCGCGCGCGATGATGGCTCTCGAAGAAGTCCTCCTGAAAGAGAATCCCGACATGCTTCTCGTCTACGGAGACACCAACTCAACCCTTGCGGCGGCGCTGACCGCGTCGAAGATGGGTATTCGGATTGCCCACGTCGAGGCCGGACCGCGCATGTTCGACATGACCGTGCCCGAGGAAGTCAACCGTGTCGTCACGGATCACCTATCGACACTCCTTTTCGCCCCCACACAAACCTCGGCAGAGAACCTCGCAAAGGAGGGGATCACTGGGGGCGTTCACCTCACCGGCGATGTGATGTACGACGCATTCCTCAAGTACGCTCCCATTGCCAGCGGGAAGTCACGAATCCTCGAGCGCCTCGGATTGCATCAGAAGGGATACGCATACGTCACGGTGCACAGAGCACGCAATACGGATGACCCCATTCGTCTCCGGGCAATCGTGCGTGCTTTGATAGACCTTGACACCAGACTTGTCTTGCCGGTTCATCCCCGGACCAGGAAGAGCCTAGAGGCGGCGGGACTCTGCCGCGAACTCGCGTCTGCCAGCCACGTCACGTTGAGCGAGCCCGTGGGTTACCTTGACTCTCTGATGCTGACTATGGAAGCCCGCACGATTGTGACCGACTCAGGCGGTCTGCAGCGGGAAGCCTATTTCGCGCAAGTACCCTGCTTGACATTAGACGACGCGACGCCCTGGCCAGAGACAATTGCCTGCGGTTGGAATACCCTGGTCCCCTGTATGTCAAACACGTTGACGGAAGTTGTTCAAGTTCCACGATGCTGCGATGGGTACCCACCCTTGTTCGGCAATGGCGGCGCCGCACAGAGTATTGCCAGACTCATTGGGTCCTTAGCATGAGCAGGTCCGTGGCACTTGCGCGCGCCTCCAGCAATCACGAGAAGCGATGGTTTGTGCGCGAGAGTACAGATGAAGAAAGTACTGCTGGTGACATTCACTTATCCACCGGACAACACTCCCGCTGCAGAGAGGATGAGCAAATTCGCCAAGTATCTACCCGAGTTCGGATGGCAACCCGTGGTTCTTGCTGCGCAACCAATCGGAGCCTCGTACAAACAACTGGCAAGCAACAACGATCCGGCTCTCATCATCCGAGTGCCGTACAGACCACTCCTGCCCCTCCGGGCCGGCGCGGTCGGCCGAGAAGTCGCGACTGCACCTGCGGGCGCAAGTCGCGGGTGTACTGACAGCCTGCTCGCGTTGGCTGCAGAACGCCTGGGCTTGAACGTCATGATTCGGGAGCCGTGGATGTGGCATCGTCCAGCCATCTTGGAAGGAGCTCGCCTCGTCAAGTCGCTTGACGTGCAATGCATGCTGACGTCTCTCAAACCGGTCTCAACCGCGTTCGTAGGAGCTGGCATACACAAACGTACCAGGATTCCATGGATTGCGGAGTATCGCGATCCTTGGAGCATGTCACCATACATGCACTCGCGACGGGTGCGCCCGCTAAGGATACTCGAGCAGACGGTGGAGAAGCGGCTGATCCGCGGTAGCACCCGCATCGTATCTGTAACACAGTACTGGACTCAGCAGCTATCCCGGTTCCACGACAAGCCTGCTGTTTGCATACCTCATGGGTACGACGATACAAATTACGAAACGACGGTGTCACCAACTGAGTGTTTCACCATAACTTACACTGGAGCCATCTATCCAGGGAAGAGGGACCCTACCCCATTGTTCCTTGCCTTGGCAAAGCTACGGCAGGAAGGTGTGATACACGAAGGCAGATTCAAAGTGGAGTTCTATGGGCCAAAGCTTCAAACAGCGCTGAGTGAGATGATCACTTCATTCGGTCTTGAGAGTCTCGTCCACGTACACTCCGAGGTGTCGTTTGAGGAAAGCCTACGCCAGCAGCAACGCGCGACGGTTCTGCTGCTGTTGAGCTGGAATGATCCTAGGGACGCGGGAACTCTGACGTCCAAAGTGTTCGCTTATCTGGGGGCGCGCCGCCCTATTCTCGCAATGGCTTGGGAGGGTGGTGAATTGGCTGCGATGCTTCGGGAATCTGGGTATGACGCCATCGCAAATACACCCAGCGAAATCGAGGCGCTTCTCCGTACTTGGATTCAAGAGTATGACACGCAAGGTGCCATCTCTTCGGGCTTCCATCCATCTCTTGAGCGTATTGCTCAGTACAGTCGCAAGGCTCAAGCCAAGCGTCTGGCGGACCTTCTTGACGAGTGCTCGCAATTGCCAAGGGAGGCGTGACAAGTCCAATGAAAGCCACCTGCGTGACTGTCACCGCGCTGCCCTGAAGACAGGCTAGGGACCCGGGAGTATCACAATGCTGGTTCCAGCACCATATACAGTGTTCGCCGGAGACGACACGAAGCTACGCAAGTAGTCCACCACACCTGCCCGTTTCAGAACTCGCAGATTGTACCAGTTCTGGTGAAACACTTCGGCATCAAATGCCTCGGCGTGCAATTGCAGGAACTTCTCGGCTGCGTCGTCGCTCTGACTGAAGTAGTTATATGGATCCGACGCGTTCTTCGTAATGGGCGACAGTAGGAGTGCGGCCAAGATCAGCAGGACAACCAAGAGGTACAAGACACGTCCTAACATGCTTTCGGCAAGCTTCCAGGAACCGACGACGGTGAGTAACCCACAAAAGACCAGCGACAGCGGAATCAAGCCGAGCATGAACCCGCGGGTGTAGCCGTAGAGGTTATAGCCGGCGAGCACCAGGGCTGCAGAAAGGAACAAGTATCCCCCGCTGAGGCCGACGAGTCCAATTGTCACGGCCTCTACGCGCCGTCTCATCAACATGTAGACGGAAACGACGGCACCGATAGTCAATGTAGTCATGGTGAGGCTCAGTCGAATGAATGATGCCAGAGAGTAGCTCGCGGAAGGATCGACAACGTCACGATTCTCCATGGCGATCAGGTCTCCAAACAACACGTTTTGCAGCACCTGCTGTGCCCAGTTCACTAGAGCACGCTGCACGAACTCCGCCTCGACCAAGGCGTATCCAAAGAACAGAACAACAGTGAAGGTCGTCATGGTGACCAGCAGGGGAACAATGTGTGTGGCCGATGGTCGAGAACCCTGCTCCCACCTAGAGGACAAGCGTCCCAGCAAACCGTACAAGGCAATTGCTCCAACGAGCGCTACCGATATCAGAATCGGAGACGAGGAATGCCCTAACACAATCGCAAGGGTAATAACCATGAACAGCAAGCGGTGCACAGGGTTCTGACGGCCCCGTCCGCAAAACATGGATGCCAGCAGCAGTACCAGGGGAACGGTGAGCAGCATAGCGTAGTTCTGCGGCACCATGTGCCACTGACTAACCCAGTTGCATGATGCAAGAGCGACGGGAGCAACGACCCCCTGGGGTCCAAGCGCGCTGCGGGCCACCGCGTAAAGCATCAGGAGCAGGAGTCCGTTGCTCAAGACGGGGTAGAATCGTACGACCTGCGGAAGTGCGATGCCGGTCAGCAGCTGCAACTCATGAAAGAACACCGTGGCAAGGGGGTACATATTGAGGTACCAACTAGTATTGCCTCCAAGGTGACCGGACAGCGCGACGGTGGAGATGTTGTCCATGAAGAGGTAGGCATCATGGGGGACCGGCAAAGCGTACAACACGCAGTATGTACCCCAAAAATAGCCGATGACGACCATCAGTAGGAGCACGTCAGCCACTGTCCTTGTAAGTGACGGTCCAAACGAGAGAACCATTAGGAAGGCCACACACAACACAACCAGACCGAGCCAGTAGGATGCCGGGAGTATCCGAGCGAAATAGAAAGGGTCTGGCGGAAACGTCCCGACGGTCGTCACTCGCACCGCGATGGCCCAGAGAGAGGTGGCCAGCGCCAACAGTGCATAGACAACGCCGAACCGCCAACGGCGTGGTTCCTCAACCGTCTGCCCTGAGCGATATCCTGCCGCCCAAGTGACACCCAACATCGGTCCTGCGCTACGCGCCGCCATGATTAGGGCACAGTGCCCTTCCCCCGTAACCTAAGTTCCTTCATTGTCTGTAGACTGCGCGCACCATGAACTCGGTGACATCTTCGTTGTCAGCAATCAGGCGCGCGGTTCCAGACCGAAGCTCTTCCCGATTGGTGACACTCTCCTGTATCATCCTAATTGCGGCCTCGATCGCGGCATCGTCATCGTTCCTCCCGTGGAAGTTTTCGATCAGACCATACTGACTCTGCAGTTCGTGCAAGTAGCCTAACCCTAGCGAGTTCAAATAGACTGCAGGCGTGCCTAGAAGGGCACATTCGGAAGCCATTGTTGCACCTTCCGTCACACACACAGAGGCATAGTACAGGAAATGATGCATGAGGTGAGGAGGCGCTCGGAACGCATGGTCAGCAAATTCGGGATCGACGCCCTTCTCCGCGGAGACCAGCACTCGCCCGTATCGCGCAAGTTCACGGACCAAACGAAGCCTGCCCTCCCGACTGAACCCACCCTGGCCAACATCATGCGCCGCCTGCCACGAAACGAAGCGGACGATTGAGAACGATTCTCCCTCACTGAGGCCCGCGGAGGCAAGCACTGACGGGTCAGGAGTGAAGTACCGAGGATGGAGATAGGCGAGTTCATGGTAGCCCTTGTACCGCACCTGTTTCTTGCCCATATCGAGGCCGAAGCACTCCGGCGTGAGCAGCGTGGTCACAAACGGCATGTACAGCCTGTGCGCGAGCTTGGCGTGCTCTGTGTCATCCAATCCGATGGACGGTCGATGTAGAGCCCACGCCACCGGCGCGGCCCGCACCGGCGAAACCGCAACCAGGACATCCGGCCGGAACCTCGCGGCTATCCCCAGAAGCTTCAGTGTGGAGAACGCAAGCCTTGCACCCTTCTCAGCAAGTCCACGGCCCGGCTTTCCCAGCGACACGTACGGTATGCCGAACTCCCTCAGGAGTTGGGTGGCAATCTCCTTCTCGCTCGCAGTCACCAGCACCTGGTGCCCATCACGCTCAAGACGCGCAATAGCGTGCCTAAACAGGTGGACATGCGCGGGGTGGCCGATGTCGAAGAGGACCCTCATTGCTCCATGCAATCCGTACGCGAACCGGGCATAAGCACCCGCACAGCGCCCTAGTGGCGTGGTGAGGCAACTGCCCCCGTCTCCACCTGGTCGATTGTGTTGACCTCGGCACTCTTACCACGATCGGCGTTCCCGATTGGCGGTCGACTGAATATCCTCTCAGCGAACAACCTCAACAACAGCCACGACACCTTCGGGATATAGACGCCGTAGTTAATCTTGGATTTCTCCCCCAGGTAGCGCGAGGGCATGGGGACTTCGACCAGACGCCTTCGATACACAGAAACCCAGGCCAGCAACTGGTTGCAGTAGCCGTAGCGAGGGTACAGTCTGTCCAGCGGCAGCACCCCAAGGAGGTCGCTGCTGGCCGCGGTGTAGCCGTTCTGCGGGTCATTCACCTTCATATTCCCCACGGCGATGCGCGTGAGCCAGCGCAGCAGCCAGTTGCCGGACCTGCGAAAGTACGACATCCCAGCAAGATGCTCGGGCCGCGAAGTCCGGTCTCCTTTGGTGTAGTCCGCCGCTCCGTCCACGATGGGGTCGAGCAACCCCGGCAATTCAGCCGGGTCCATCTGGTTATCTCCAGCCATCACGGCGGCGATGTCCATCCCGTCCGAAAGAGCGCGCTTGTAGCCGGTGACGATGGCCGCGCCGACGCCACGGTTGGACGCGTGTTGAATCAAGACCACGCGCGGGCCAGGTGTGCCATCGGCCCTGCCGGATTCCCCTAACCCTACCGGGTCGGTGTGGGAACCGACCCCTACAGGGGATTCGGTGGAGGCACCCGAAATCTGCAACCCGAAACCCGCTAACCCGGTCGCCGCGCGAACGATATCAGCGGTGCGGTCCGTGGAGCAGTCATCCACCACATAGACCACGTCCACGAAGTCCGGCATGCCTTCCAGCACCTTGCCGATGTGCGGCTCCTCGTTCCAGGCGGGAACCACCACCGCTATCTTCTTGTCTCTGTACATACGCTATGCGACCGAGTTCTGCGTTGAGCGTTCTGCGTTCTGGGTTCGCCGACCGAAGACGGCGTCACCAGATCCGCGTCCCCCGTTTGCAGTCATTGTTCTCATCACGCACGCACGCGTTTTGTGCCTCGAAGGGCACCACATCACCCCACCGGGTCGGTGTGGGAACCGACCCCTACACAGGGACCACCAGTCCCCCCACAGGGCGAGGCGTGCCATCGCCCCTACAAATACCACCCAGACCCATTCCCACCGGGACCGGACGGGCACGAGGCATCGTGCCCCTACGTGCGCCACCACACCCATCCCCTGCGGGCGGGGTTCGCGGGCGGGATATATCCCGCCCCTACGGCAGCACCCACACCACCCCCCGACGGGCAGGCGTGGGGGGGGGGCACCCCCGCGTGCGCCACCACACCCATCCCCTGCGGGCGGGTCTGAGACCCGCCCCTACGGGGAGCGGATGAGGACAACTCCCCAACGCAGAACCCAGAACCCATAACCCAGAAACCGCAACCTCGCTATTTGACCGTTACCGACTTGGCGAGGTTGCGCGGCATATCCGGGTTGCAGCCGCGGACAACCGCCATGTGGTACGCGAACAACTGCAGCGGCGCCACCAGCAGCACCGGATACAACAGCGGCGACACCTTTGGAATCTGGATCCAGTAGTCATATGAGTCCGACGGCACATCCGAGACCCCGATGATGAACGCGCCCCGCGCCCGTGCCTCCATCACGTTGTTCATGGTGTCCGCGTACGTCTCATCATTGGGGCAGATGGCCACCACGGGCGTCCCCTCCTCGATGAGCGCGAGCGTGCCATGCTTCAGCTCTCCCGCGGGCATGCCCTCCGCGTGGATGTAGCTTATCTCCTTGAGCTTCAGCGCCCCCTCCATGGCCGTGGCGAAGTTGATGCCCCGACCGATGTAGTAGAAGTGCTCCCGGTCCCGCAGGTCTCTCGCCAGTTGCTCAAGATCGCCGTTCAGACCCTGCAACAGCTTGTCCAACAACTGGCCCGCGCGCACGAGATCTGTCCTGCCCTCCGCAACCCGGTTCACCATGGCATGCGCCAGCATGTAGAACACCGCGAGCTGGCATGTGAACGTCTTGGTGGCCGCCACTCCCACCTCCGCACCGCACTTGAGCCTGAGCACGTAGTCCCCCATCTCCCCCAGCAGGCAGGACGGGCGGTTCACCACGCTGACTATGCGCGCCCCCGCCTTCTTGGCCAGCTTGACGCCCTCCACCACATCCGCCGTCTCCCCGCTCTGCGACACCGCGATTACCACGGTCTCACTGTTGAGCGCAGGGGCGAAGTAGCCGAACTCCGACGCCATAACGACGTCCGAGAATCTGTGCGCCACCTTGGAGAAGACGTACCGCCCGATGAGCGAGGCGTGCCGCGACGTGCCGCAGGCGGTGAAGATTACCTGGCTGGCGCCCAGTATGGCCAGCGCAGCGTCCATCAACTCTTTGTCATCCCGCATGCTGCACTGCTCAAGCGCCGGTGGCTGCTCCAGTATCTCCTTCAGCATGTAGTGCGCGTGGCCGTTGAGGCACGTGTCCGCCCAGACGCTGTCCAGCGGTACCGGCTGCTTCACAACCTCCTGACCCCCGGGGCCGATGAACCTGGCGCCCTCATGGGTGACTACCACCACCTCTCCATCTCCCACCGGCGCGACGAGGTCCGCGTGCGACCCGAAAGCCAGCACATCGCTGGCCAGGTACACGCCCTCCGCACCGAAGCCAACCACCAGCGGGTTGTCCCGCCGTACGCCCACCATCTTGCCCGGCTCTCCCGCATTCATGGCCACAAAGGCGTACGAGCCGTCCAGCCGCGCGCACACCGCGCGCACGGCGTCCTCCAGTGAAGGACTGCCATTCGCCAGTTCAAGCGAGAGGAGGTGCGGAATGACCTCCGTGTCAGTCTCAGACCTGAACAGGATGCCCTGCGCACGCAGTTCACCCCGCAGATGCAGGTAGTTTTCAATGATGCCGTTGTGCACCACCGCCACGCGACCGGATGCGTCAGTGTGCGGGTGGGCGTTGGCCTGCGTGACGCCGCCGTGCGTGGCCCAGCGGGTGTGTCCGATGGCGATATCTCCGCCAAGGCCGGCGAGATCCTGGCGCGCATCGACCTCGTCGATGTGGCCCACGTCCTTCCGCACCATCAGCACGCCATTGTGCGGAGCGGCTATGCCGGCAGAGTCGTAGCCGCGGTATTCCAAACGCTTCAAGCCTTCCAGGACACGGGAGGAAGCGTTTGGCGTTCTGCGTTCTGAGTTCTGAGTTCTGAGTTCGCCGGCAGGGCCGGAGTTCTGCGTTCTGCGTTCTGCGTTCTGCGTTCCATCTGACTCCTCCCCTGTTCCGGGGACATGATGGACACCGCTATCCATCCGAACGAGAATCATGTTCCCATCGATGTGGGTGGTGGTGACGGAAGTGTCCGCTGTCGGTTGGGCGGGCGGGATATATCCCGCCCCTACGGAAGTAGACGGCGCCTGCGTCAGCACCGATGTGTTGGACCTGACGAAACCTATGATTCCGCACATAGCCCCTCCACACAGCATGAACCCAGTTCTGCGTTCTGCGTTCTGAGTTCTGAGTTCTGGGTTCGCCGCAAGGCGGCGAGGTTACGGGTTACGGGTTCAGGGTTACGGGTCGGCCGGAAGAACCGGAGTTCAACGTTCTGGGTTCTGAGTTCTGGGTTCTTGGTTCGCCGCGATGCGGCGAGGTTACGGGTTACGGGTTCCGGGTTGGCCGTCCGGAGGCCGGAGTTGCGGGTTCTGGGTTCCGAGTTCTGGGTTGGCCAGCAAAGCCCGAGTTCAACGTTCTGGGTTCTGCGTTCTGGGTTCTGAGGCCACCGCAAGGCGGCGAGGGGAGCTGAACCGACGCGGGCCAATGGCGCCGCGACAACAACGTTCGGTGGGCGCTCCTGCCGCCCATCGCCGTTCGGACTGCCAAAGCCGATTGTGCCGGACATCGCTAACCCCCACCCGGGGAGCCCAACCTCCTGCCGCACGTTGCACCAATCGCAGACGACTATCATACAACGGTGCGGAGCAGGAGTCTACCGGCCAAGGGCTGGAGTTCGCCGGCTGCGCCGGAGTTCTGAGTGCTGAGTTCTGCGCACCACATCCCCTGTAGGGGTCGGTTCCCACACCGACCCGGGTGGGGTTCGTGGGTCCGATTATGGCAGGGCGGGGTGGAAACCCCCTCCCGCACCATCTGCGATAGGTGTAGAATCCACAGATGCCACTACCTGCCACGAACGATGATTCGCACTTCAGCCCCGCCAGACGCCGACCCACCCTACGATTGAAAGGATACGATTACGCTCAACCGGGCGCCTACTTCATCACAGTGTGTACTGCAGCCAGAGCGTGCCTCTTGGGACGCATCGTCGACGGGCAGACCATCCTTTCCGATATGGGACGCATGGTTCATTGCGTGTGGACCAAATTGTCTGAACGCTGCCCCGGTGTTGCCATCGACGTGTGTGTGATAATGCCGAATCACCTGCACGGGATTGTGACCTTGACAGGTAACGGGGTGCACCCCCCGACGACCGCCACGGGGTCGGTGTGGGAACCGACCCCTACGAGAGATAAGGCGTACGACGGAGGTCAGTCCCGGCAAATCACCTTGCCGGAGGTTGTGCGTCGTTTCAAGACCCTGACAACGAGGGAATGCCAAGACCTGTTGCTGAACCCGTCAAATCAGATGGAACGTGCCCGCCTGTGGCAACGGAACTATTACGAGCACGTGATTCGTGATGAGTATGCCTTGGAACGAGTGCGCCAGTACATCGCGGACAACCCACTGAAATGGGATCTGGATGAGGAGAATCCTGAGCGCGGCGCGTAACACGGGGATATCCATTCCGACGCAGGGCTGATGCCCCCCATCCGGGTCGGTGTGGGAACCGACCCCTACAGGGAACACCTCATCCACAGCCACGGGTGGGTCTGAGACCCGCCCCTACGGGGCCGAGGAATCCAGTTTCCGGCGCATCGCCTCCCGCGCTGCGCCCGGAGCCATATCACCCAGGTCTTCCACCCGATATTCCGCGCGCGACAGCGCCCGGTGTCCGGGCGCGAGGTTGCCCGTCAGGCACACCTGTGGTCCTACCACCGCCCCCGGTCCCACCAGCACGCCGGGCATGAGGCTGGCGTTGATGCCCACCTGGCTCCCCGCGCCCATGATGACACCCAGCTTGTCCATGCCGGTGGCCACCTTATCACCGTTCACCTGCACCTGCACTATGCCCTCGTCGAACCGCAGGTTGGCCGTGACCGCGCCGCTGCCGAACGAACACCGGTCATCTATGACGGAGTCGCCCACGTAGTTCGAATGAAACCAGCAGTTCTTGCCGATGTACGAATGCTTCACCTCTGTGGAGAACCCCACCACCGAGCCGGCCCCGATGTGGCAGCCGCCGCGGATGAGCACGTTATTGCCGATGATGGCATTCTCACCGATGTAGGCCGGCCCGCGGATAACCGCATTCTCCAGCACCCGCGCTCCGTCCGCCAGCACGACCGTGCCCTCGATAATCGCACCGGGGGCAACCCGGGCCGACATCGCCACCCGCCGACGCACTCCCCAGACGAAATGCTCCATCACAGGGAACACATCCCACGGGTACTTCAACGGACTCCAGAAGCCCACGTACGGCACCGCCACCACTCGGCGGCCCTCGCGGATGAGCAGGTCCAGCGCTACTTCATAGCGGTCGTCGCGCGACGTCTCCGCACGGGACAACGCCTCCAGCAGCTTCAGTGGCTCACGATGGTAGTGCACCACCACGTTCACAAGATCGGAGGGTTCACTGCCCGGCTCCGGCTTCTCCATGATACCGGTCACGCGCATATCGGCGTCCACGACCAGGTAGCCGCCGGGGAAGTATGAGCCCACGCGGCAGGCAAGCAGGGCAGCATCGCAGTCCAGAGACTCCGCCGCCTCCACCATCTTGCGGTAGGCCCCTTCCTCCAGAACATCGTTGGAGCTGACGATGAGAACCGGCCCGTCCAGGTGCTCTCCAGCCGCTTCAACCGCCCCGGCCATGCCCGAGCGGTCATCCTGTACCACCACCCGGCAGGGAACATCGTCCAACGCCCCCTGAACCAGCCGCTGCAGTTCCGCAACGTTGGCCGCGTTGGCAACGAAGGTGAACTGGTCGATACCCGCATCCCGAAGCCGGTCGACGATATGCAGGAGAAGTGGTCGACCCAGCAGGTCGACCATGTATTTCTGGGCACGAAGGGGTTGGAAACGGTCGCCGACTCCACCACAGAGTACAAGGGCGTTCACTCCGAACCTCCCGTTTTAGTCTCGTCTGCGGCGAAGCCGCGGGCGACGCTCCTGAACTTGTTGTCCCGAAGGGGCTGGAATCGGTTCCCGATTCCGCCACAGAGCAGCAGGCTCTTCACCACCCACCTCCCCGCACAGCCTCGGCTACCGCCTCGGCGTAAGCGGTGAGTCCGAATTCCTTGTTCCTCATGGCTTGAGAATGGTGCGCTGCACCGCCATCCAGGGTAGGGGTATTCAACCCGCGTCTCCTCGGGTTCCGGAAGCATGGGACGTCTCGGCTACAAGCCGCGTCACGATTGCGTCTGCTCCCAGCGCCAGGTAGTCGGCACGTGCCGGATCGGTCGACTCAGTAGTCACACGAACCACCGGCTCCGTTCCACTGGGGCGCACCAGAACCCAGGCATCCGGCATCTCGAGTCGCACTCCATCCGTCCGGTTGACGGTGACATCCGCGGGCACGTCCAGCGCATCCATCAGCACTTCGTCAACCCGCGACATCACACGGGTCTTGAGGGGCGACGGGCAACCCACCTTCCGCTTCACATGATGGACCCGCGGCAGAGCCCTGACGAAGCGTCGAATCCCTGTGGGGTCGGGCAGCGTGGCAAGCACGCGCAGGACGGCCACCATGCTGTCCGGATACAGTCCCTGCTCGGGGAAGATGTAAACGCCCACCGTCTCCGCTCCCAGAGCCGCATCATGCTCACGAACAAGGTGTGCCACAGCCACATCGCCCACCCTGCCACGAACCGCATGCCCTCCAACCTCTTCCACCGCGTACTGCGGCAGGAGTCCCGTCTCAACGGTGGTTGCGAACGCGCGACGCGAGCTTTGCCGCACCGCATGTTGTGCCACAAACGCGACTGTCTCGTCAAGACCCACAAAGCCCTCACGGTCACAGAACACTACGCGGTCAGCATCACCATCGAAGCAGGCCGCCAGATGCGCGCCGGATGCACGCAGCGCCGCGTGCGTCCCGTGGAGCGCCATGGCGGAAGGCTCTGAGCCGCGACCGGGAAAGAGACCATCGGGGATGTCGTTGACCGCAGCCACCTGGAAGCCGAGCCGTTCAAACACCGCGCGCGCGAAACCGGACGCGGCGCCGTTGCCCGGGTCCAGGAGGAGCGCCATGCCGCCGGCCGCGGCATCACGGACCAGTGCGGCGGGAATGGTCTCCATGTAGCGCTCCAGCGCACTACCGTCACGACGAACGCTGCCGACGCCCGAGGCAAATTCACGACTATCCAGCAGTTGCTCTATGTGTGTTTCGTGGTCGCGCGAGAACCCCACCCCCTCCCCATCGAACAGCTTGATGCCGTTGTATTGAGGAGGGTTGTGAGACGCGGTAATCATCACGCCGGCGGAGAAGCCTCCGGCGCGAGTCAGCGCCGCCAGGGCGGGAGTAGGCGCGACACCGAAGTCGACCACGTCCACGCCGCTTGCCAGGAGTCCATCGATGACCCACCTCGCCACGGCAGGACCGCTCCGCCGCGTGTCACGGGCTACACAAACGTGGGCACCCTGCCCAAGCAGGGTGCCCAGCGCACGACCGGCACATCTGCAGCCATCTTCCTCAAGATACTCACCCACCACCCCCCTGATGCCACTGGTGCCGAACCGTAGCGGTTCCACTTCTTCCCCCTTCTCGTTGTCCGGCTTGCCCCTCGGTTAAGTCAGGGAGCTCCCACGGGGCGACACCATCGAGAGCGGAAGAGCCCTTGTCGCGTGCGACGATTGACTGGTAGTATACGCGGGCAGCCTGCGACCCAACAGTACTTCACATCACCCCTACTGTAGGATAATGCAACAACATTCTGTAGGACAACGCCTACGCAGCTTTGGGCGGCAGGATTTCGACCTTCTGCTGGTGTGCGCCGCGACCCTCATCACTGTCCCGCTGGCCCTGCTGACCGAGGGGCCGGTGCGTGTGGCATTCGCCATCCCGTTCATCATCTTCATCCCCGGATACTGCCTCATCGCCGCGCTGTACCCGAGGAATGATAGCCTGGACATCATCGAGCGACTGGCCCTCAGCTTCGGCACCAGCATCGCGGTGGTCCCGCTCATCGGACTGGTGCTCAACTACACGCCGTGGGGCATACGCCTTGTTCCGATACTGCTGAGCGTGTCCGGCTTCATCCTGGCTGCATCCATCGTGGCATGGTACCGGCGCAGCCGACTTGAAGGAACGGAGCGCTACACGACCAGATTCGTACTGCCGGAGGTGAACTGGCGCGGGATGGGCAGGACCGACCGGCTACTGACCGTGGCGCTCACCGCCTCCATCATCTTCGCCATGGGCACGCTCATCTACGTGGTGGCGACCCCGAAGAAGGGCGAGCATTTCACCGAGTTCTACATCCTGGGAACGGGGGGCATGGCGGAGGGCTACCCCACCACACTGCGCGTGGGCGAAGGCGCCGACCTCATCATGGGCGTGGTGAACCACGAGGGCGAACCGGTGACGTATACGGTGCAGGCGCGACTGGACGGCGACCTGGCGGTCGCGCGTCTGGTGGCGGAGGCCGGCAGCGCCAGGCAGGATGAGCCCTGGTCGTTCATCGTGGGGCCCCTTGACGACGAAGCAGACTGGGAGCATCCCGTCACCGTGACGGCGCTGGCGACGGGAGAGAAGCTCAAGCTGGAGTTCCTGCTGTTCAGCCCGAGGCCGAGGGAGGGGTACCACCTGCGCGCCCTGCTGGGGGACGACGGCTACGCGACCATGGAGTTGCATGAGGCAAAGGGGCAGGCGACCGTGACGCTGCAGGCCAGCGAGGAGTCGGCTCACGATTGCCGCATTGAGGCGTGGCAGGGCGGGCAACTGGTAGCTCAGGAAACGGCGCGCGTCGAGGCCGGCGAGGAGAGTAAGGTGAACCTGCGCTATCCGCCGGGTGAGACCCTGTTCAGGTTGTACGACGGCGAGACACTGGTCCTGGACGACTCCGGGGCGGAACTGGCGCTGCACCTGTGGGTGGAGGTGCGGCCGTGAGGGGCGCAAGCAGCGTTCAGCGTTCTGGGTTCTGAGTTCTGAGGTGGCCAACCGGAGGCCGTGAAATACGGGGACACCATCTGTACATGGTTCTGTTCAAGCATGGCCGACCAACTGAGCCGAGCCATATCAGGTACAGTCTTTCCCATGGTGTCCCCGCATTTCCTGCGGGTTGGCCGGCCGGGGGCCGGGGTTCAGCGTTCAGCGTTCTGCGTTGGCCGGCATAGGGCTGCGAAATACGGGGACACCATCTGTACGTGGTTCTGTTCAAAGAGGGCCGACCAACTGAGCCGAGCCATGTCAGGTACGGTCCTTCCCATGGTGTCCCCGCATTTCGAACGGGTTGCGGGTTGCGGGTTCGCCGGCAGGGCCGGGGTTCAGCGTTCTGGGTTCTGAGTTCTGAGGTGGCCAGCCGGAGGCCGTGAAATACGGGGACACCATCTGTACGTGGTTCTGTTCAAGCAGGGCC
>Ga0351945_1015_pt1 | contig 26615 bp, 41 predicted proteins | sample BONcelT113001F14_FD_205814 | JGI IMG/M metagenome (GOLD analysis project Ga0351945, IMG submission 205814) | Enriched cells from coal bed in the Powder River Basin, Montana, United States - BONCAT cells T11 rep3 HSBNCT.T11.300.1.F14 ... | reverse complement strand
AAGGCAAATTTGGCAACCACCCTTTGCACAAAAGGCAGAAGTGTAGTTAAATCGGTATCTTCTTCAGGTTCAGAATCGTTGTACCACAATACCAGCGAATCGGTAAGATCATCACCCAGCACATCAATCAGATACTTTTCAATTGCGCTGTCCTGATACGGAAACAGATTCTCAATTTTAAAAGTAGAATCTACCTTCAGGTATTTTTGTAACTCTTCAAGAGTTTTAATCAGTTTTTTCATGATATCACCTTTTGGCTTCCGGTTCCTTTGTCGAGGGTTGTCAATTCAATGTTTGGAATTTTGAATATAATCTCCTTCGGCCATTCGTTGATGGCTTTGATTATATTCATTGGCATCAGCAGGCGATCGCGCAGCGGAGTCATCAGGGCTTGTTTTATAATCCACAGTTCCCTGGCTTCAGTGCCGTTTATGGTTTTGGCTTTGCCCGGGGCTGAGCCGATCAGGCTGGGATGCACTCCCATACCATAACTCATAATATTGCTGGCTTCTTCCGAATCGTCGATATACTCACCACCTTTGAAAAGATTTTCGAGCACATTGATTTTCATGCGGCGTTTTTCTTTGCCATCAGGTGTAAACGTTACAAACGATATCACCGATTTACCGCTGTTTTTCTGGTTGCTCAGGAACTTATTCAGGTTTGTATATTCGGTCTTTACGCGAGATTTTTTCGCTTCGTCTTCGGTAATGCCTTCTTCTGCAAAAATCTTCGGGAAGTACTCATCGCTCAGCTCCACATGATACTTAATGATCATCTGGTTATCAAGCAAAGCATTTTTAAATTCAGGAATTTTACAGGCGTAATCGTACCAGCCACTTTCGAAGATTGAAAAATAATAAGGCTTCTGGTAATATGACCTTCCCGGGGTCGGGAAGTTGAGCGGAATAATATATCTGAATTCCTCAAGATCTTTTTTATTTCCGGTTGAAGGATCAGGAATCAAGCCCATGCGTATTTTCAGATCGCGCAATGGCCAGCGGCTATCGAGCACCGGAGTAACCACCATATCTTTTTCGCGGTTCATGCTTTTTGCCCACTTCGCGCTGTAAAAGTGATGCTCTATCACGGCAGTTTCCGGATTCATTTCTTCCCAGCGACTGAAAGCAGCCTCTTTGCTGAAAATATTAACGATTTTGCGCTTCGATTCCCTGTTAAAGATAATCTCAGGGAAAGGATTAAACAGCGTAACCATATCGGTTGCCTGCTCAAGCAGATAACCGTTTATGTCATTCTCTTCAAAAAAAGTGTTGATTTCCTCATTGTCAAACATTTGGACAAACTCTTGTTTGCCATTGACTTCAACCATTTTACCATACACAATGCCACTTCCGTAAAGCGACAGCACGTTGAAGAAAGTTCCGGCAGCAACAACAGGGTTTTTGTAAATTTTGTCGATCGTAGTAAGTGGCAGGTCGTTTGATTCGCCCCAGTAAACTTCTCCACGGTACGTTTTGTTTTTATACGGGAACGCCGAAGGTGTTCTATCCGGATCGCGCAGAAAGTTTTTGCTGTTCTTTGCTTCGTAAACAACTGCTTTGCTTCCTGGTAGAAAGGCTGAAGCCCCATCTCCTAAAAATATAACATCCTTTTTCATCAGTAATAAACTTCGTTTCCGTTAAATTCGATGATCAGTATTTTGTAAATCTTGCGCACCTGCATCGATGGCAAAAACATGATGTTAAAAGTTCTGTTACCGCTGTAGCTCGAAGTACAAACAGCCTCATTCACAGTAACTATCTCACCGGTGCTGAGCTTCACAAACTTCATCGAAAAAGGAACCCGCCTTTTTTGCGCATCAGTTCGCTCCATAAGCATGTTTAATCGTGAGTTGTGAATCATGGTGCGAATATCAGCGCGGGGCATCAAAATAGAAAGGACAAAAAAAATACCCCTGATAATCAGGGGTATTTCTTAGACAAACGCAATAGGAGGCACTAATCAAAAGGAACTGGCAAGGAGCGAACAGTAGGAAGCAAAAAGTCTTGTTTACGATCCAGGTTCTTTGCGTGCAGAAGCCAGGCGCGTGATTTCATCATGTTTGAGTAATTTTTTAGAGTTGCCTGAGAAGTAACGAAGCACAACTCGGGGGGCTTGATGATCTGCCAGGCAAAGCCGGAGCATTTGTCAGCAACATCAAAAGCCACCACAGGAACGGTTGCGCATTCGGGGATGTTAACGATAAACACCGTGCCAATCTCTAAAACAGCATCACTGATACTGTTAGTGATCAGGCAAGTGTTCAGGCAGGTAGTCTCAGGCGTAGTTACCTGCCTTACATCCGTTTCGGCCGAAGCAAACCCGGCAAAGCCTATCAAAAGCAGGGCCAGGGAAATGAAACGTTTCATAATGGGTTTTTGGTTAATAAATAGATTTACTTGTAATCAGTGAGACGAAAATATAAAAGAACCAAAAAAACCGAAAGGACAAAAAATTAAAGGGTTGATTTTGAGAGGCGATGGCGTTTGATGGATATTGCATTGTTTAGGGCTATGATTTACTTCTCACCGCAATCAGCCACTTTTTAGCATCCTTCAGCGTATTGTCAACCTGTTTATCGGTTGCTTCATATACTTTAAAAAGCTTAAGTTCAAAGTTTTTGTTAGGCAGCTCAATTACTTCAATCAGCATTTCTCCTGCCCTGGTGCTGAGAATGTAAAGGCTTTTATTTTCAATCATTGGATTTTCACAAAGCAAAAATCTGCTTGTTTTCATTGCTTTCAGCTTCTCAGGTACCATTGCTTCTATAATTTACTTGTACAACAAATATAAAAAATTCATAAAGTGCGGTAACAATGCCCATAAAAAATAAATCATGAACGCACTTTATACCAAACCAGGGGGAGCGGCTGTCAGAGGTACGAAGACAGCCGCGGGGGGCAGAAACCCTACCCGCGTATAACCGTTTATTATCGGCTATTACCTTTTCTGCATGGCCTTACGTGGTTCGTTAAACACATCGTAAACTTTCATTGCTGCAGCTTCAATCTCAGTTTCGGCCTTACTCTTGATGGTGATCTTTCCATTTTCAACAAAAAGAAAAACCTGTTCGCCAGGCTCAAACCCTGCTTCCTGCAACCACACACCAACAAGCCGGATAATTGGAAAGTAAGTTCTTTCATTACCATACTTCAGGTTTCTGGTACCTCCGCTAATGGTAAGGCGGCGCATATTCATTTGCTTACTCATAAAAATTGACCGGTGTTTATCCAGCTCGGGCTGCTGTTGTTGATTAATAAAGTACTAATTTACAACCATTTACGCAATTTTCCAAATAATTTAAGCACTTTTTTACTTAGTAAGTATAATATAATATATTGATAATCAGCACAATATGATAAATAATATAATTTATAAATATTCTAAATAGTATATAATTAATTGATTTACTGGCAATTACAATATCATCTAATTTGCCTAAATCCGGTTTATAATTCATTATATATCAGTTACTTAGCATTTTAAACCCTTACCGGACTACTTTCAGTCCGGTAATCGCTCTATGCTTACCCGCACCGCCCTGAAGCTGACTCGCAGCAACGGGGTTTTTTCTTTCTGTTATATGCTGACAATGTGCATGTATTGAGATGCAAAAAGGAGGGGGGAGGGGATGGGTTGGCGCGGGGCGCCCCATAGTGCATCGTGCGCATGAAAATGCCTGATTCATGTACAACTATGAAGCGCACGATACCGATTCAATTTGAATGCTTATTAAACCTGAATGTTCGAATGAACACGAATGCTGCGATAGGGATTGAAGCGGCATCCTTTTGCTGTCAATAAAAGCAACAGGGCAAGCGAAAACAGAAGTGGAATGAAGTGAAGTGCTGACGGCAATCTCTGCAGCGGGAGAGTGTTGAGATTAAGCGAGTGAGAAACACTCTGCATATAACGAAGTGGAGTGCAGTGTGTTTGGTTTAGCTGAGCAGAGTTTGCCGGCAGCACGGAACGGAATGAAGCGGATGGGTTTGCTTGACCAGTTGCATACCTGCTTAAGACAGCAAAAGATACAGCGGAAAGCCCGACGGCTGCGCACTTCAGCTGCCGGATCGCCCAACATCAACCCCAATGAGTTGTAGTTGTCCCTGAAGAACCTAAAGGATAATGGAATTGCATGCCTATATACATCGTGTCCCATGCATCGGTGATGTGGGTTTTGTGCTCATCAGGTTGCTCCACGGTGTCAGCTTTCTTCTCAGGATCTTTATCCTTCTCAAATCCATTGCGGCCTACCTTAATACCTGTCTGCTCCATGGCCACGGAAAGATATTCATTGTTGTCCTGGTTGAATGTTGGGAACAAAAAATCAGGATCTCCCTTAAAAGCTCTGTCAAACCACTGGTGTTTGATGGTATGCTTTACCGGCTTACCGATATAAACGGGGGTAACATTCCATTTTCGTTTTATCAATACGTTGATGACCGTATCAGAAAACGATTCTGAATCGGTTGGAGTGTCGAAAATTGCAGTTGAATCAAAGAAGTAAATCACTTCTCTGGTGGTATGCGCACTATAATAATCGCACCAGGCTTCGGCAACATCTTTAAGTTTACGGGGAGTTTTTACAAAGTGAGATCTTAAAGTCCTTGCCTCAGTGCCTACACGCTGCCCGGTAACCATACTATTGATGGAAGCATTGTAATCGTTGGCGATGCAGAGTGGCACCCCTGAAACGATATCGCCATCCTTCAAACAGGTTTCTTTAGACAGCTGATCAAAATTATAATCCTGTTTCTCCAGATAGCTGTTGTTGTAAGACGGATAATAATGCATCTTTTCATTCAATGCAGAATAGAAACCATTTGCAATCTTTCTGATTCTCTTGTTCAGGATGGCTGTTTGAAAAATAAGCGGCGGCAGATCTCTGGCCATATCTCTGACGAACTGAAGCCCGAGCACATCAATGTTGTCAAAAACATTATACTCTGCATACAAGGTTGCATGTTTGCGAAGTTTAGCGATCTCGCGGGTGAGCCTTGCCAGGCGGGTAGGATTGGTTTGTTTCTGTTTAAGAACGGATATTTCTGCCTGCATAAGTTTGATTACATCAATCAACTCCTTATCCATTTCCTTTTCCTTCTCGAATATCCATGATCCGGACTTGCCGGTTGGCATATCGGTGGTATAAAGTTGACCATGATGCCATGGGCAATCTCCAAAATAATTAACGTTACCACGATTAGCCGGAAGTACTTCACTCTTTATCTTATCAAAATCAAGATACTTAGCCTCGAAAGCTCCCACATAATCCAAGGACATTGAGTTTGCCGACATAGGTCTGTCGAAACTGATCAGGTGCTGAATAGAACCGTTAAACCAAATAATTACATATTCATAGTTCAGCGGTTCAATATACGGTGTGTTGAAGTTTAACTTCTTATCGGGAAAGCGGCCAACAAAGTAATGAACGTTTCTTCTGTAGCCAAGTCTATTGAGCGCGTGAAAGATTGCCGGCAATGTATTGCGAAGTAATTTACCATAAGTAGGAGAGAGCAATGCGCCTGAGCTTCGGGGCATTGCAAAAACATTGCGTATCAACCAGGGCGCATCAATGCCTTCTGATTTACCGATACCCCTTGAGCCTATGACGTAATTATTTTTTGCAGCCACCTGCATTACCTCAAGCTGAGCGCGGTTGAAGTATGTTTTTTTATTCGATGACATCTACATCCTCCACGCTTAAGCCCTCGTCGAGATATTTCTTTTTCATTTTCGCAACCTTTTTTCTGAAGTCTTCGCTCCTGGTAATGCCAAGAACCGAAACATCGGAGGTTGGCTCCAGTTGTGGAGGAATCATCTGGTCCCATGGTGGAATATCAGCATCATCTTTATCGAGCTTGGTGTATTTGCCCAGCTTATCGGCTGCCATAACCATGGCCTTTACATCTCCGCGTTTTTTGGCGATATTGTAAGCTTCTGTGCACATTTCAATAACCCGGTAACGTTGCCATTCTTTGGTGGCATTACGAACGTTGCCGAGCATTACTTTTATTTTCTGGATATCTTCATAAGCCTGAGTTCTGCCTTGACCCATGTTCTGGCGCATATACCTGACCATTTCTTTATCTGACCACATTGGATTCTCCAGCCAGATAACAAAAACACTCTGGTATCTTTGGCGTATTTCGAGTTCCTTTTCAGATAAAGAGACTGAATCGTCGAACAGACTTTTCTGCAGCTTATCAAACTTTGTTAATTCGTCGGGTTGCATCAGAGATCGTCTTCGGCATCCTCCTGCCGGTTTATGTCGTTTTTAATAAGAATGCCAGCCTGAGGACTGCCAAGTTTTGCAAGCTTAACCAGGTATTTGTTTATTTCATAAACGCTTTTTGTTTTTCCTTTTTTGTAGCGCAAGTAAGCCGGAGATTTTAAGTCGGATAATAAATCCCTGAATTCTTCCTGATCAATTTCGAGAAGTACGGCAATTTCACGCCAGGTCATAAAATTGGAGGCGTAATCTTCAATCAGTGTCAATTGCTCATCAGTCAGGTTCATTGTCAGGATTTAAAAGGATTGATGACTCGATAAGCTCAACAATTGCATCATGGAATTGCAATGCGGTGTTTTGTTCAGTAATTATGCACCCGGCTTCATTTCGGCGGTTAACGGTAAGATTTGCCGAAGCATTGACAATTACGGTAATCTTTTCATTTTGTACTGAAATGAGTTTCGCATGATTGGCATTTACAAAAACCCTTGAAGCAACATTGTGGGCAAACATAAGCAGCGCGAACTTATTTCGCTTTGTGCTGATATCGAAAAGCAGATCAAGAGAAAGGATGCTTCCGCAATCAATCATATTTACAAATGATCTGATTGCCGATTCACTTATACCATAGCTGGTAACCTTGACATGAGCAGGTCCTGTATATTCCAAAATGAACGCAAGCAGCTCATGAAGGCTCCACTGCCCGAAATTCAGGTAGTGGTAAAAATGCGCTGGCAGCAATGTTCCGAAATCATCGGAAATGTTACCAGCGCTTTTAATAAACAGCGTTTTACTCATTTTACTGTTTTTCGAGATCTTCGAGTTCTTTTTGCCAGACAATAAGTTTTTCTTCCCTCGATTTTACTTTTGCAGCCGAAAGTTTCTTCGATTTTATTTCTTTGATAGCTCTGGCAATGTTGATTTTGAGGGTGTCGATGCGTTTCACTTTCTGAACAGCCTTTTTTGCAGCCTCATCGGCAATTCTTTTTTTATCTTCTTCCGAATCGGTTTCTTCGGTTTTTGCAGGTCGGGTTTGATACCACTCATTAATGCCTTCCCACAAATGAGCTCTTTGAGATTCGGCGGCAACAAGATCTTCAGATATTTCTTTACGTGTCTTATCATCTTTTGCAACTTTGAGCGCAGCATGAAGTTTACCAATTTCAGGCGTCATAAGTTTAATGGTTTTGAAATCTTCTGCAAGTTCTTCAGGGAGCTCCCTGATGTCGATCAGATCAAGATCAACAATTCTGAAATCTTTCCCGGAGTCTTCTGATGAAGGAGGATCAGTTTCTTTCCCTTTGGTTTTGGATGGTTTCTTTGCATCTTTTAAGGGGATTGATGTAACTTTTATCAAAGGAACTTCCTGATTGATGGAAGGCTGCTGTCCCTTTTTACGAGCTTCATTTTGCAAAGTGCTTACAAGGAACCTGAAGTGGTAACTTTCGGGTTTGGGATCTTTTTCCGCCTGGAAAAAAGCGAGTTTTTTGTGTTTGAGCGCTTTGAGCAACTCCACACCATCGGCATATGACCTCTTGGGGTCAGAAAGCCATGTTTTTAGGTTCATTTTGTGATGGTTTTGATTTGTGGAGCAATGATATATTTTGCAGCTACAAAAATGAAGGACACGAAAAAATCTTCCATTTAATGGAATTTACTGCATCAGTCTGAACTTTGTCGTTATGGCTGCATGAGGCCGATATACTGAACCGGTTATCTTGTTTCCGGCTAAGTCTGATCCATCCGGCATTGTGTTTGAGTAAAATAACCGGGATTTTTGCTTTTTGAAGAGCGATGCTCATCCATATGTCGCTCATGTTTGTTGATTTAAAATGACTGAGCTTTACTTTAAAAAGCGAAGAATGAAATGCCATTACACCGGTACCCAATACATGGGCCGAAATGGTCTCCCGCTGATAATCAAGGCAACGGAAAGCTTTTTCATAATCATGATAATATGATGAGCAATTTGGTTTTACTATGCGGCCGTGGATGCTTATAAATGCTTTTCGCTTATAGGTTTCAATTGCCCTGATCATTTTCTCAGTATAGTCGGGCGGATAAATTATTTTATCGTCGATGGTAAATATGTATCCATCCCATTTTTCGCATGCAAAAAACTTACCTACATCTCCCAGGTCTCCATGGTGATCCTGCGAACGGAATATATTTATTTTATCGTTAATCAGAAAGTCAGGAACATAGCTCCAGTCGTTCAGATAAATATTCAGTTCATCACATTGATTAATTACGCTTTGAACTGTTTCGCGCAACGAATTTACCCTGATGGGCATGGTTGCCATGTTGAAGATTATTTTATCCATAACAAAAAAATCCCGCCGCAGCGGGATTGATTTTAAAGTTAAGCTTTTACTTCTTCTTACCCCGCTTTTTGGGCTGAGGGATTTCTTCTTCTTTTATTTCGATGTCTTCAACCTTGATCGGCGCCTGATCAGGATAAAGAATCGGAATAGCTTCAGGAACCGGGACCAGAAAAGGGCAACCTGACTTGTAAAGTTCAATTGCATCGTCATCTGATAGATCTTCGAGGTTTATAGTTCCGAATTTCATCAGGTTAACCCTTCCCGGGGCCTTAATTCCGTTGAGATTGAATAGCTTGCTCATGCTTAGCTCAATGCAGGAATGTCACCTTCGCTCAGTGGTATTGCGCCATTGTAGAATGCGAAAGGAACAAAAGAATCGCTCCAGAATTCAATTTTCACGCCACGTCTGTCGGCAGCTGCACCACCGGTTGTAACGGAAGGTTTGAAATAAACCGGTCTGTCTTTCGAGCCAACCACATACCGTTTGCCGGTATTTGGATCAACACCAATGATGCAACCACGTGCATTATTGATTGCTGCGGCGAAGCCGATAGCATCTTCGAGTGTACCAGGATACAGAAACTCACCTTTTTGCCTGAAGCTCTGTCCGTCAACTTCTCCCTGATTTTCGGGTTCCATTTTTGCAGTTTCCGGAGTGGCATATACTGAAATGAATTTCTTAGTACTCTCCATCGCAAAGGAGCCTTCAAGGGTGACTTTATCTGCATAAGATGTCGGGCTGGAGGGTAAAGTCGGCCATGTAGCAATATCGTAGCTTAGCCCGATATACATCACGGTGGTAAGACCTCCCATATTGTTGTGCTCGTTTTCGAACTGAAGATCACCATAAGCAAAAGCCATGGCCAGAGCCGGAGCCCCGAGATCAGAAAAACAAGAAGGTACGCCGGAGGCGATATGCACAACAGAGAAGACGATCATCGCGATTGAGATGACCGACATAAGAATACGTAGTATTTTATTGCTTGTTTTCATTGCTTGGTTTGTTGTTAAAAGTGAACAAAGGGGGGAATAAACCCCCCGTTGATTAACTTGCTACGTAGTCGCCGCTAAGGTCAGCAGATACAGCAATGCCATCATTAACCATAAAGGTTTTGGCATGCAGTTGGGAAATACGTGTGCCGGCAGCCCACTGTGTCCAGAACTGAACAATGTTAGGATCTTCGAAAGGATTACGCACCTGAACGAATTTTTCATCGCCGCGGGTGTTCATTCCAAAATCGAGGTTACCCGGAATTGAAAGTTTAAGGTCGTCGCCTGAACCCAAAGCTTCGTGAGAAACCATGCGAAGGTTAGGAGCTGCAGTTGAACCCTGAAGGTGACGAAGGAAAACATCAAACTCAAGTAAATCTTTGCTCTTGATTTTGTTCCCGAGGGCATCAATTGCATAGAACAGGGTTGTTTGCGGAATGTAGAGAATTCCATTTTTGCGGAGCATTGGGTTTGCAGCGCGAACAAATGCTACAACCTGGTCGTAAGCTTCGGTGTCGTCTCCATCGGTTGGAGCAACAATTGATCCGGTGAGGAAGCGATTGCCTTTGGCAACTGCAATGTCACCAGCGGTAACTGCATCGGTGATGTGTTTGTTGAACCCATCAAACATACCCAAAGGCGATTTGTCGGCTTCGTCTCTTTCGCTGAAGAAAAGCGCAGAGATAATATCTTCTGCAACAGTTTTGATCTTTTCTTCAAGGATCATGAATTCAAGCGGATGCTTTTTGGTTTTGTTGTCGATTTTTTCAGCTGTAATTGCATTTGATGCAATCAGCTTGCTCTTGTAGTTCATGACATGATCTTTCAGAGCTGCGTAGGCTGGTTTCACTTCAAGCGTGCGTTCGATGGCTTTGCCAAGGTCGCTGTAGTCGATAACTCCGGCTACATAAGGTTTTGAAACATTTCCCTTGCGGAGGAAAGTAACCTTTGTGTCCTTATCCATAACTTCGAGGAAGTTAATGGCGAGCGCGGCCATTGCTGGCTCAAGCATCATAAAGGGCAGCACCTGCAAAACCGGATTGTACTGCTCAGAAGTTCTGTTCAGACTGTCGGTGTTGATAATTGGAGGCATTTTTTTGAGATTTTGGGGTTAATACTAGTAATTGAATCCGGCTTCGCGGAGTGTTGCAATTGCGTCGTTGGTAGGGAGCTCAGCAACGGTATCAGAAAGCTGATCTTCTGAAGCGTTGTGTGTGTCTCCTGCGGTGGTTGCAGCTGCCGGAGTCCCAGCGGGACCTTTGGTCAGTTGCGCGATGGTGTTGTCACGTTCAGTTACCCGATTGTTTGCGGCAGTCAGGTCACTTTGTGCGGTGGTTAATTGTTCCTGCACGCCCTGCAACTGGGTATTGTGTTGCTGGCGCAGATCTTCCATTTCGGTGGTGTGAGACTGATTTGCTGTTGCAAGATCAGTTTCGGCCTGATTGGCGGCAGAAAGTCGCTGCTCTATGGCCTGTAACTGGTCTTCGTTCAGAAAGACTCCGTCGTCGGTCATTTCGAGCGCATCAACTGCCAGCAAGGCAACGAGTAGCGGGTAATTTTTCATTTTTGTTTTCTGTTTTGGTTTTGATTGAGTAGTAGTTTTTTGAGATGAGCGGCCTGAGAGTTCATCAATTTTCTCAACAGCGCGTTCAATGGATCCTATTTCGTCGATAAGATTTACTTTGACTGCTTCAGCAGCCAGGAACATTTTACCGGTGAGTGTATTTTCTCCGAGTGCCGGGCGATTGGCTTTTACATAATCGCGAAATAATTTAGCGAATGGATCGAGCCAGTTTTTTTGAATGTTCTCATACTTGCCATCCAAAGCTTCCATGTAATCGGAATTCTTATCAGGAGAAAGATTTGAGAAAATGTCGTGGAACTTTACACCAAGCTTTTCGAAATAAGGTCTGGTGTCCATGATGTTTATCATTGTGCCGATACTTCCGGCGCTGATGCTTTCATTTTCGGCAATAACATGATCGGTTGAGCTGGCAACGAAATAAGCAGCTGAAGCTGCCATGCCATCAATAAAAGCAACAATGGGTTTTTGGGTGGCTTTGATTGCATCGGCAAGCGCCTGAGTTCCGTCAACGGTTCCGCCCGGGCTGTCGATGTTTAAAATAATGCCATCAATGTTTGGATGCTGATCGGCTTCCTGAATACGGCGGGAAATAGTTTGCATTCCTGCAACAAAATATCCGCAACCATCGTCCTGGTCCTGTTTCAGTAAAACGCCTTTGATTGGAATAACCACTTTTGATCCGCGTGGAGCTTCGTCGTAATCAAAGCCCCGTTTTAAACTTCCGGTGATGGCTTGAGCAACCATTCTTCCGGAATCGCCTGCACCTATAATAATAGGATTAATGGCATAAGGCTTTTTGCTTATTTCTTCCTGAAGTTCGCCGGGTACCGGAACATATCCGCGCTGGATGAATTGCGCTATGAGTGGGGCATGCGATGAAACAAAGTCCTGGTCTATGTACCATGGACTGCGAAAAATGGCAGATATAAGATTAATTGACATCGCGAGGTTGTTGTAATTACCCCGCAATATTATAGGCTAAGGACTCCACCTGAAAGGACAGGCGAAAAGCTTATGCTTTGGAATGATAAGTATTATGCTGTTAAAATCAGATTGCGGGAAGATAATATTTCGGGGGGTGATATGAAGATCCTGAAAAAGTAAATTCAATGCCCGATGGATCTCCCGGATTTTGCCCTGAACTTTCTTTGTACGAAAACTGTAAAGGTTGGGTTTTTGTTCCTAAAACGCGAATTTGATCATTATTTAGCTTAATAATTACAATAAATCGTGCATTTCTTGAATTCATAAGAATTTGCAAAAATTCAGCATCCGGCTTTGGATAAAAACCCTTTACTGAATTCTGATGAATAGAACCCTGATCGGTTTCCTGATGAACTGAATCGAATTTGAGGGAGTTGCTGGTTGAATATGCTTCTATAAATGCAGCACCTTCGGCAAGAATAATGGCGGTAACATTCACCAGGTCTGTTTCGGTGAAAGCGATTACATCATTCACGTCAATGTACGAAAAAGAGGAAGCACCTCCCATGTTTTGCGCTGTATCGGGTAATGGCCAGTTCATTTCGTTGTTTTTTATGATTTATGCCGTGTCAGGCGTATTCAAACGTTTCAGTCTGTTTCTTCTGAGACAAACTTCTCAGTTAACTGACGTGATTTTCTTTTTCTCCACTTGGCAAGTCGCTGGTTGTCCATGTATCGTTGGCGCTCCTTTATCAGCATATCTGAAACCCGGGGATCGAGTCCGTTGAGATCCATAAACACCAGAACAGCTTCCTGTATTCCAACCCTGCAATTGTAAGCTTCATTCATGAAATCGTGGAACTCCACCCTGAATGCCTTGTAAATAATGTCTTCAAACATCGATTGAGAGCTTGAAGGCATAAAGTTGTGGTAAAGAACATTTTTTTCCTCGCACCAGGGAAGTACAATTGTGAGGTTTTCTTCGCCGTAGTTTTCAAACTGGTTTTCGGAGGCGTAAGGTTTGCGAAGAAGGTGAGGGATTATTGAACCGTACCGGTCTTTTTTTGGAAATTCAAGGGGCTGTTTTCCATACTTGTTTTCCAGATATTTTATAAGATAAGTTTTAAGCCTGATGTTAACGGTTATGGGGCTGGGCATAGCTGTTTTTTTGCAAATATAATAAAGAAAACTATAATTCACTTGAAGTGAATTATAGTTTTCTAAAAAGAATTAAATTATAAGTGTTATCGGCTATTTATGGCGGATCTTAAAGAATTGAAAATCTTGGCAAATCTGGCCCATTGTTCTTTATCTGTGATTTCCTGAGAGTATTTATGCCCAACAATATTTTTTTTGTTGTCATATATTATCCTGGCTTTATCGACTCCGGAAACAAAGAAGGTGTTTGGATATTTCCGCCACTGTGTTAATTCTCCTGACTGAATAAGATTGAGTATTTCAGGAGGAAAAGTTTCTTTTGCCGATTCCACACTGGTTATTTTCAGCTCTTCAATTTCAATGGCTTGTTTTGTTTTTTCAATGCTTTCTTTTAAAGCAACCAAAGATTGATTCTGCTTTTCCCACTTGTTTAAAGTCGCCTTACCGTTTCGCTTATCGTTAAGCGGTTGGCCGTTGGCTTCTTTGACTGTATCAAAGTGCTGTTGTAACTTTTCATTGAATAAAGCCTCTTTTTTTGTGAGGGATTTTTTTAATATTTCAAGTCGTTTTGTTTCCATGTTGGTTGGTGTTGGGGGATTATTAATAAATTTTATGAATACTAATCAGCAACACTCTCTGCAACCAATATCTTTGTGAAAATTCGTTTCGCCTGAGCCACAACTACAGACTTTGGTAGTAACTTTCACAGGCTGATGGCGCTGTTTCATGTATTCCCAAATCACCTGCTCATAATCAAACTCTTCCGGTGATTTTGTGAGCAAGCCTCTATCTGATAGCGACTCTACAAAGTTCATTAAGTCTTTTGGTTTCATAAATTTTCATTTTAAACAGAATGATCAATATCTCCTCCATAGCATGTTGAGCATATTCCTTTTCTCATCAGCGCTTTAGTGATGGAGATATTATTGCCATCCACATTGAAGTAATGATGCTTGTCGCAGCACTTTCCTCCGCATATTGAGCAGGTGAAAACTGTTTTACCCACTGCAGATCTTGCAGCTGATATTTCGCAGCCGCAAGATCCGGTGATGGTGGTGCGTGGCGTGGGCATGGATGAGTTGTTATTTTGAAAAAACGGGCATTGGCAATACGCCTTCAGGAAAAATCCAGAACCAATAGATATCATGTTCATCTATCAGCTTGCTTTTTGCCGGGTAATACTCAATGGCGGTTGTTTCTTCGCCAAAGATTTCGTTTTTGATCTTCTGCATTTCAGACCAATGCCTTATGATTGGCGTTGCATCATGCTTTTGTACCATTACACAGCTTGCAAAACCTGTGGTTACCGGGTGATTGTCGAATACCATTACCGTGTATCTGGTGTTTCTGAATGCGCGTGTCAATCCTTTTGGGACGAACTCTGCTGTCTCCAGGTTGATCGGTTCAAATTTTGTAACCGGTTTTTTGAATTCTTTTTTCGCTGCTAAGTGGCGTTGTCTTAAAGTGTTCATGGGGTGTGGGTTAAATTTAAGTTAATAGAAAACAAGCTATACAGCTTCACAAACCAAGTGCCCGGCAGATTTCAAAGCGCTTCTGGTCTTTGCCGAGTTCTAGCACGTGTTTCAGCACTTCGGACCAGCGGCTGAATTTATCCACCTTTATTTCTCCCCAACCTTGCAGTTCGTAGGCTGAGAAGTATTTGTGTTTGAAGCCCAGGTTAATCAGGGCATCAACAACTTCTTTTTGAAATTTTGTGAGCTTTCTGTATTGCTCAAGTTCATATGGATCCATTGGGGTTGAAAGTTGAGGTTATTATTTGTTTAATTTTGGTGATATCCAGTAATTCCATATTCCCATACCCCAGGAGTATGTGTAAAATGCCGAAAGCGCCACAATCCCCCACTGTTCATTGGTTATACTTGTGTAAAACCAAAAAGGCTGACCAATCAGTCCAATTATGTAGCCCCATCTTTTCCATTCTTCTTTTCGTGCTACAAGCCATATTGCTGAGCATCCACAGATTAAAAGCATTATTTGTGAAAAATCCATCGTTTTTGTGTTTTAATGTGAATGAACTACATTCGATTTGTTATGTTAATTAAATCCTTTTCACCTTCCCATCTCTCACCAGCTGCTCAAGTGCCTCAATTTCGAAGTCCATGTTGTGGAGGCCGGTGGTATGGTAATAGCTGGCAACCTTAAGATCGAAGCCACAAACAGTTACCTGATGGCCTGATTTCAGGTAATGGTGTATTGCAGCCCAACCCGAAGTTGGCGACTGCTTTGGCGTGCACGGAGCTAATGCCACATCAATTATTTCGCGGCGCTCATTTGGATATTTTAAGAAGAATGCTTCCAGATCTCGCCTCCAGCCAATGGCAATTACCTGCTTTGACTTAAGCGTGTTGGGATAGCAGCGGAATGACCCAGCTTTAACTACATCGCCTGATTTGCGCACAGCAATCACCGACTGTGCGTGTGGTGTGCTGTCCCAGTGAATGGCAGGGTTGAAATGTACATAAAGGTCGTAACCGGTTGATGGTACCTTGGCTGCTGGGTTGTTTGCTATGAGAAGGATGTTCACGGGGTTCTTTTTTATTAATCGTGCCACATAGTAACATCAAATTCCGAAGGCAGTAAGCCAAGCTTTTCTCCATTGGGTAGAATGGCTGAAACAGCTCCGTATGAGTTGACATACACATAATACTCATTGTCTTTAATGCAAATCGTATCATCTTTGACTTTGAGTAATTTTTTTAATTGAGGCAGATCAGGTGTTACATTTTTGGCAACTTTTACCATTAATGGAACCCGGCCTCTGAAGTTTGCCGGATAGGCTTCTCTCCCTGGTCCATCTGACTGCCGATTCAAAGCAGAAGATGTTTTTGCAATTGTTATCATTTGCTCATTGGTGAGCAGTGGGGTAGGGTTAGTTGACTTTTGATTTTCCATGAGTTTTTTTGTTAGTTATTTGTTTAAATAATGGACATATTGTCCAACTCAAAATGATTGGTAATGCAATCCACCAATACTGCCAGGAATCAATTTTATATCCCAAAACGGAAGGCACAATAAATGATATTATTCCTGCTAAGTTTGGAAGAAAAAACCTTTTAAGTGTTTTCATTTTGTAATCTTTTAATTTTTAGTGATTTGTATAACCTTTGTGCAAATAGTAGTTAATTGCAAGCCTGAAAGAAGTAAGTACGGCCTGCACAATTAACACCAGCTATACGTTATAAATGGGCTTAGATGTTTGAGCCTCCTCCATCAGAAATACGTTCACAGGTTATCTTCCAATGAACCTCACCCCTGACAGATAGTGTCCTTTCAAACTTTTCCCCGACTTTTGGAGTATTACCCTCATTTAGCCACAACAATACCATTTGAATAAAATTTCCCTTTGGTAGTGTTGTTTTTTGACTTTTGCCATCAAGATAAAAAACTTCATCTGTCAAGCGGCTGTAAGCTAATTGCTTTTTCATGTTTAATGTTTTTTGAGTTTTTAGAAAACCTTTCTGATTATAGCGACGGTATGCTAGCGTTAAGTTTGCTCAATATATCTTTCGCAATTATGGCAACCTCTTCGCAAATTATACTTTCTGCAACTATTGGGGGTTAATTCATCAGCGCAAACCTTTCGCTTCGCAAGGCTAACATTGAATAAACGCAAAAGCTCACTTAGTCCTTCTTGAACTGGCATAGTGCCTTCGTCAACTTTTATCAATATATTTTCAATTTGTTTTTCCATATCGCTGCTGCGTTTATTATTGCCGTTACCGGTACCTATCCCTTATCTTCTCAATCGCATCTTTGCGCATTGCCTGGTATGAAGCTTTTGTGTTGCCCAGGCTTTTCTGGGCACTGTGGCGACGATAGCGGTAAAGGATCTCTGGGGAGTAACCAAGTGAAGCTCCATTGCTGAGCAACCTGAGGTTGTAATCGTATTCTTCGCCGGTCCATAAGGAGGTGTCGAAGAATCCGAATTTGCGGAATACCGATGCCCTGTACATTACCGTGCCTCCGTGGATCTGATTTGCTTTCAGCATTTCGGCCAGTGTAGGGTTTTTTATGGGAGGAGTATAAATTTCTGTTTTATCAGGCCAGAAGTTTTCAGCGCATCCATGTATAAAATCAATGCCGGGTGCAAAAGCTTTTACGCTGTGTTTTATGCTATCAGGCGTAAGCAAATCATCATCGCACAGGTATTTAATAAACTCTCCGGTGGCTTTTGCTATGCCTGCATTCAGGTTAACTCCAACAAGTGCATTGCCCTTGCATAAAAGCAGCTCAATATTTTTGTATGATTGGCTTTTCACGCTCTCAATTGCCTGATTCAGCCATCCCCGGTCTTCTTTGTAGGGGATTATTACTGTTACTTTTCTTTCCATAATTTGAGTTTTGTTTTAAAATGTGTATGGTGAAATTTTTTGCAATAAGGACATTTGTAAACTCTTTTGGGGATTGTTTTCGCAGTGTGTGATCCCTTTATGGTAACTCCATTGCGACGAATCCGCCTTTTTTTTATGCGGTTTACAACCTTCTGGGCTTCCTGCCATGTGTCATATGCTATCTTGCGGCAGGCCATTTACTTGTATATAAGTATTGTGAGATCCTTATCCAGCGTAAAGCGACCACCAACATACGGATGTAGTATGAATTGCCATGGCAGATACCTGTCAGGCATGGGAAGAAAAGAGGTTGATGTAACGCCTTCGGCAGTGGTGTGCGAAATAATGTATTCTTTGCGTTTGCGCTCGATTTTTATTGAATACACCACTCCGGGAACTATGCCTGTTACCGGGCTCATTTTTCGCACTCCTTTGCAATAAGAATAAAACCCAACTTGCAGACCGTAACCATTGTTGATGAATGCCAGGCGGCATGAATTGAGGTGCGGCCACCAGTCGCTCAGGCCGATGATCTTACTCCAACCGTTTACAACTTTGTTGTAATCGTAGCGTGCAGCTGCTGAGATGCTGTATTTAAACTCTATTTTGCTTCGGAAGGTGATCCGGAGTCTTAAGAAATTGCGGCTGTAATGTTTGCCGGCTCTGATGATGAATTTGATTGGGTTCATGTTATTTGAGGTTAAGGGTAAGTTTTCCATTTAGTTTTGTGAAGTCGTAATTTGTCCAGATACATTCCTGGACCTTGGTTGATCTTATGTTATTGAATCTTACTTCAAAAGCATGCATATACCAGTCTCCATAGAGTTCCCGCATTAATGGACCATCATAGCCGGATATCATTGCTTTGCCTTTTATTTTGTGAAGCAAATCAGAGAGATCTATATGATCCTGAGTTGAAAACTCATGCTTATAATCATTCTTTGAAGCCCTTACTTCTAGCGGATAAGGAGGATCGCAATAAAAAAAGCAATCAGGAAAATCAAGGGCAGTTATAACTTCTCTGAAGTCCTTATTTTCGATCTGTATTTGTTTTAATCGATCAATAACCGGCCATAGCTTTTCAATTCCGTTATTCCATTTCGAAATGGTTTCTCCCATGGATGCACGTGATTGTGTTTTAGCTATATGCCAGCCTTTATTCTTTCTCTGAGCTCCTAATGAAAAGAATGATTGTCTTACCCTTACATAAAATCTTCTGGCTTTTTCAATCTCTGTGCAACCTTCCATCTCCCATGATTGGTTGAATTCCTCTCTTGAAACAGGAGTGAAAAATAGCTGCCTGATTAGTTCATCAGGAGATTCGCGGAGCACTTTAAAGAAGTTGATTATATCTGAGTTGATATCATTGACAGTCTCAATACTGCTGGGCTTTTTATTCAGTGTAACGGCCATGCTGCCACAGAATAAATCCACAAAATGGACATGAAGCGGAAACAATGCAACAATCTCATCGACAATGGTAAATTTTCCACCGAAATAATTAAAAGCTATTATTTTTTTTGAGTTTCCGCTCATTGGTTTTGGTCTTAAAAAATTTATTTTTTTTTGTTTGTGGGGCGTATTTCGCCTCCTACCCGTCCTACCGTTCCTACCATTCAGTTTTTCAGACATTTAGCCTAAAAAATGGCTTCCTAATTCCTGTTTTCTTTCCTACCCCGTCCTAACGCTTCCTACCACTTCCTACCACTTCCTACCTTTTTTTATAATTAATTCTCTTTAAATGAGATTGTTAGGAAGGGTAGGACGGGTAGGACGGCATTTTCGGGTTTTTGCTTCATGAAAAAAGTTTTTTTTATGGTCAAAATGGTAACTTATTGTCAGGCACTATATTAGCTTCAAGCAGTTCAGAATTTAATTTTTCAAGCGCTGAATTGGTGTTTCCGTTACTTTTCCGGTCGGTGTATCTTAAAAGCTGGTCAGTGTCGTCAGAATCTTTTTCATTTGGAAGCGATTCACCTGTGACTCCACGGGTGAGATTTATGCCAACCCGGTCGTAATCGAAGCAATATGCACTGGTAATCGTTTTTTGCTCTACTACTTTACCTTCGGAGCTGTGATATTCCTTAATGTAGAACTTCACGCTGGGCTGAATGCCAAGAAATGATTTACTGTTTTTGAGGTAATAACTCAGCGTATCGCCGGGCAATGGCTTAAGTCCTGATTTGCGTGCATTCTCGGCATAAAGTTTCTGAATGATGTTGAACTTAAACCTGAGCACTGTTTTTGCATGGTTGAAGTTGCGTTCGCCGGTGGTTGTTTTTATTTTGTCCATCAAAGTGATGCGGAAGTGCCATCCGTCGATGATTGAGTTTTCATCATACATCGCTTCCATCAGGTCCCAGAACTGGCCGATTTCGTTGCTCTTTGCAACCTGTGAGTTTTGCTCCCTGATTCCCTTGATTAGCAACCCGCGGATATCCTGGTACCCGAAACCGAAATTCACTTTGTTTTGCATGGTTCTGAGTGCAGCTGCTATCATGCTCCATGATCGGAGGATACGGTCTTCGATGGCTTCCTCTTTCATTTCCTCAAAAATATCGGAGATTACAAAGTCCATGTTTTTATAGAACTCCTTTTCGAAATACGCCCGGAAAGGAATAAGCATTGCCGTGAGGTGGCTCAACCCATCGCGCTCCATATTCTTAAGCTTATCGTAATGCTTTTTCTCGGCTTCGGTGTAATCGGTTTTGTGAAACTGGCAAAATATCAGCCTTGAGAAAAGCGCTACATCGGCGGTTGGCATTTCCTGTCCGCTGAGGATCATGGCTGAGTTGACCAGGGTTGTTTGCTTCTGAAGCTTTTCGTTCAGCCTGTTTCTGCCGATTGCATCGTAAACCGATTTCAGGGTTTCGATTTTATCGTAGTCGAGGTTGTTTTTGTATTCATCAATCCAGGCAAAAGCGTTTGAAAATTGCTGCATATGCTCAGCCAAACCGGCTTTTGTTCCGTTGTGGATGTTGAAGGGGATCTGCTGTTCGCCAAACAGGCAGCTGAGGCTCATTGCCATCTGGCTTTTACCGGTTCCTTTGGGACCAAAAAGATTGAGTATCGGGAAGTTTTTATTCAGGAACAATACAAAATCCCGGAAAACGGAAGCAATCCAGAAACAAGTGCCTATCCTGGCATTATCGCCAAACACATCATAAAACAGATCGCTCCACTGAAGCATTGTTATTTGCCTTTCGCGAAACATAAATTTACGCTCGGCGATGTAAACGCTTTTGTTATCGATGTAAATGCTTGAGAATGCAGGGATGAAGTAATTGTTTTTCATGAAATTAACAACCCCGTATTCGTCGATGGCTGTAAAAGCATCGGTTGTAATGCCGTTGCTCCATGCCCAGAAACCTTCTTTCTGCCATCCGGGTACCTTTATCAGGCTGCAGGTTCTTGTTTCCTCGTAAAGTTTGCTTTTGATGCGGGTAAACTGTGCATCGTTGCCCGAAAATATAAAGTTTCCACGGCCTTCGATGTTGCGGCGGAATGCCTGAATGCTGGTCATTTCCTGCATATCAAGTTCAACAACGATTCGGTATCCGCGGAAGTTGATAAGCTCGTAAATTCTGCGGCTGTCGGTGCCTTCGATGTGGAAAACCGGCTTCATTATGAAGTTGCTGACTTCTTCGGTGCCGCTTTTGGTGCGCATGTAGTATGAGTTTTTATGCTCATAAAAGCCCCAGCGCTCAAAGTCACGTGCATCGACTCCGGCAGGCAATGAATCGTCGGCTTCGTATTGAACGTTTGCCAGCTCCAGGTCTTTCAATCTGTCCTGAAAAAGTTTGGCTTTTATCTTGTAGCTTTCGGCGATCTGCTCAATATAAAAAGTGCGTGATACTTCATCAAACTTTTTGAGGTGATCACAAATTTCCTTTACTGCTTCATTCTTTTTGGCAGGATCCTGCCCTATGTTGGCCAGCAGCTTTCCGGCAAGCATAATCACAAAGTTCTGGGTATTTGTGCCTATCCATTGTTTGTATTGCTCTTCGGTTTTGAAAAATGTATCCGGATCTTCTTTGTCGGGCAAAAGCGCACAGTAAACATTAAAGTTATGATCGAGGCACATTTTGCCGGTACGCAGAATGCTCTTCTGACCGCCTGCATCACCGTCCATAATTATGGTAATTCTATCGGTAAGTTTGCGGATGATCTTCAGCTGATCATCGGTGACCGAAGTTCCGCAGGGAGCAATGGTTGATGATGCGCCAACCTGATGCATGGTAATTACATCGGGATTTCCTTCGACCAATACAGCGCCTTCGATGCTGATGGCTCGCGCGGCAAGATGAATTCCGTAAAGTTCTTTTGTTTTGTGATAAACGGCCGTATCGGGGCTGTTTATGTATTTGGCGGTTTCTTTATCGGTGTTAAATGATCTGGCGCTGAATCCTGTAACCCGGCCTGAGCGGTTGAATACCGGAAACATAAGGCGCTCGCGGAAGAAATCATAAACTTTGTTGTTCTTATCTGATCGTTTTATCAAGCCGGCTGTGATGAGGAAGTCTTCTTTGTAACCAGCAGCCCGGGCAACATCATAAAAAGAGGTCCAGCCCGATGGCGCAAATCCAATGCGCCAAAGGCTGATGTTTTCAGCGCCGAAACGTTCGGTTGCATAATCGAGTGCCTCTTTGGTTTCGTGCAGGGTTTTGATGTAAAAGTTCAGCGCGAACTCATTTACTTTATAAATTTCTTCTTTGAGTAAAGCTCTTTTTTCGGCTTCCGGATCTGGTTTTTCTTCAGTTAAAGTGAAGTTTACATCTTTTGCAAGCTTCTTAACGGCTTCAGGGAAATCAAGGGCATCGAATTTCTGTATGAAAGAAATGGCATCTCCGCCCGTGTGGCATCCGTAACAATGCCAGGTTCCCTTAAGTGGGTTAACAATAAAGCTGCCTGTTTTTTCATCGTGAAACGGGCAAATGCCTTTGTAAACCGATCCTGCCTTTTTCAGTTTTACCTTGCCGTTGACAATATCCTCAATGCGTACAATTGATAGTAATTCTGATATTGTTTCTTTTGAGATCATTGAGCTTATTAGTTAGTTCTGTTTGTATTGAATTAATTACCCGGGTGCTTATTTTGCTGCCTGATCACTATTGATAAACTCAATGGTGCGTTGCATTTTGTAAGCTACTTTGTTGAGTTGTGCGGCAAAAGCAATAAGTGTTTTGTTCATCATGAACTGCGAAAACTCGAAAGAACTTTTCAACTGATTCAGCTGAGTTTCAGAGAGTGATTTGAACGGTGGCCACTGGCCGTTTTTGTTGAAAACTGTGGTGTAGAATGATTCGAGGTTGGTCATGGCTTTTTGAACATTTATTTGAATAAATCAAGCTGTTGAAGCTTCTTTTTGCTGGTTTTTGAATCGATAACTTCAACCTGGTGCAGGTACATTACCTGTCTTTCTGTGTTGAGGGTAAATTCAGCGAGAATCATTTTATTGCCATGATGTGCGTTTAGCAGTTCCTGCGCTTCCTGCCGTGCTTCGGCGAGGCTGGTAAGGATTACGCCCTCGTGTTCATTGTATTTTGAATCGATGCAAAACACGATGTATCTGAGGTTTTTTATATCGAGATCCATATCCATGATGGTAATGGTTTAGTTGTTTTGCTCAGGATTTATTACTGGCGCTGTGTTGTAATTGCTGATTGCATTTTCCAGGTCTTCAGTTTGTGAGAAAATTTTCTGATCAAAATCTAAAATAATGCCATTTGCAACCTGTGAAATCAAAGCTTTCAGGCAGTCATTGCCAAAGCAAGCCGTCATTTGTTTGAGTATAGTTTCATCTGATGTATTGGGTGTGCGTATTACTGTATCTCGTAATGCAGCCCAACCATTTCTTTTTCTGACATTGGTTTCAATGGTTATTCGCCTTTGGTCAACATCATCGATATGGTTATCGACCATTTTTTTTAGTTTAGTTGTGTCCATGGTATTCGGCCTCCTTGCCGTATTCATTTTAAGTTTTTTACTTCAATTTTATTTATCCGAAACACAATCCGGACGCTCCGTTGTCCATTCGCCGTTTACCAGGTACTCCAGCCATTGGTTTTTATTAAGTAAGCTGTAGTCTGTTTTATACTGGCATCGCCTTTTTATTACTCCGCATCTTACACATGCATCTGTAAATAAATCCCATTTGTGGGGGCGGATAACCTTTTTTGGCGCTTCCATGGAGTGTGTTTGTTTTTTGGGTTACTCTGGGAAATCGTTGTGTTCGCGGCCATCAAGCAGGCGGCCGGAGAGTTTACGACCTATCTTTTTCACTGGTTGATACTTTTCAGGATCATCACCTGCACTTAAGAAGTCACCATCTTCGTCAATTAGTTCGAAAACATCTCCAGCATTATTTTTCCACAGCGTTTTCCAATTTTTAGCTGTTTCATGAATATCAGCACCTTCAAGACTAATATTGATACAGGCATATTCGCCCCAGCCTTTAAAAAAAAACGGAATATTATAATCCTGGCATTTATTTCTGATATCGCGAACCCAACCAATATGCAATGGTCTTGCTTGTGGACCGGTCATGCCGCCAACAATAACCCAATCAATGCCGGTATCAGTATCCCCAATGGGATTTCTTTTCAATGGATTTAAAAACATCCACTTAGTCCGATCATGATCAGGTGAAATATCTACCCGGAGAATGTCTATTGGCCCACACATTGGCTCAATGCTTACAAACTTAACCACTGCCGGTACCTGCAGTAAGATTGGGATTAGGCTGTCAGCTTCATCCTGATTGGTTACGGTAACCCCGCACCATATATTTGCCGGAAGCTTATCAATTTTATTGAACTCGCACCACATATTGGCATACTTGAGCATGTTTTCAGGCTGTTTGGTCAGCAACATATACGTGTGCTGAATGTATGCCGACATTTCAAACATCATGTTCCAAAAAGGAGGGCGACCGAATTCAGGATCAAATAAATCGCCCATACTGCCCACGAAAACCCGCTCAGGTTTTCGCCATTTTGCCGATTCAAACACAACTTCGCGATGAACTGTAGGCTCAAATCCATTTCTGTACTTATGCGCAATCTTCGGGTTGGGATGGCTTTTCATCCTTTCTGCAAATTTGCGGGCATAACAGTAGCTGCATCCTTTTTTACATCCTGTTATTGGGTTCCATACCCGGGTAGCCCATTCTATTTTTGTTGTGGCCATTGTTTGTAAGTTAGAATGGTAAATCGTCTTTCCCTGTTTCGGGAGTTACCACCTGGTTACCCTGAAGGTCAGGATCTGATGTTGCCTGAGTTACATAGTTCCAGTCGATCATATTGCCAATGATGGGCAGGTTATCCTGCTGTTCTTTGGTCATTGATTCGCGTTTCTCTTTGCTGAAGCTCTGCTTGATGAGGTGAGTGTCGCGGCTGTCGTTGCTTTTGTTTTTGATGGGGAATGCAATCAGGTCAACGTAATGGCCTTTTGTGCCTTTGAAGATGTTGTTTTTCTCGAAGGGAATAAAAATGCCTTCGACTTCGTTTCCTGCTTTGCCTTTAACTTTCAAGGTTGTGTGAATGAATGCTGCAAGGTTGATTTTGATGTTTGTGTTTTCCAAGGGATTAGGGGTTTTGAGGTTAGAAATGGGATTATTTGGGATTGCAATAGATTATTATTAAGACAAGTCCGCTTCCAAGTGCTTGATAACATGCTTAAGAGCTTCAATCATCTGTAGCCTTGGAAGATTGAAAAAAGATGTTTTTTCAACATTAAAATCATCAATTCTGATAGTCACACCACCAGGGCTTCCGCTTTCAATTTTCATTTGCTGATTCTCGTTGACAATCATAATTTCTGTTGACATAGAAAATTTTGACATAATGTTTAATTTTTAAGTTTTAGACTATGATTTATCTGGAATCGCGGAGATCTCTTTGCTTTTAGAAACCCCTGCAACATTCTGCAACCGATAAACTTTGCATGGGTAGCTTTGATCTTTGTCGGCTGCCATGAAATCGGCGCCACATTCAAAAACATTACCGTTTTTATCAACCCAAATCCATTGCTCACCGCCTCTTGTTTTCGGAGGCAAAATTCTTGGTACACGATTTATCCAGGCTTGTTTGCTTTCCAATTCAAAAAGCAATTCTCCATTGACTGTGATTTTTTCCATTTTATTCGGCCTCCTTGCCTGTTGCTTTGCTGATTGTAATGTTAAATTCGGGCTTACCATCCTTTGTTATGGTTCTCATAAAACCCTTTGCGCCTTTTGGAATATCTTCGCCTTGTGTAGCCCATTGAATTAAACCGGCTATGAATTGCTGATTAACTTCCTTTTTGCAAAACCAAATGTGGCCAGTTCCGAAACCAACTAATGGGGTGTCGGTTAATGGTGAAACAGAGAAGTCTATCATGTCAAAAAAAGCTTGAGTAATTTCCTGAAACCCATCCAAATCAATTCCCCATTTATCGGCCAAAGCTTCTTCCACTAAGGAAATGTCACCTTCATCGTTGTTTGTGATTTTCAACATTTTTTCAGCTATTTCCATAGCATCTTCCACTGAAATTTTTGTTTTATTCATTTTTGTTCGGCCTCCTTGCCGGGTTTATTTAAGCAACTGATTCAACTTTTTTTCTCATTATGGCATAAACTGAAGCTTCAATGATGCGTTGTGCAGTTCTGGTTTCGACAGCATTTCCAATGAATTTCTTTTGCTGATTTTGCGGACCAAGCAGAACGTATTCCTCAGGGAATCCCATAATCAGTTTTAGCTCCTTTATCTTCAGCATCCGCATTTTTATATCGCTGATGCCATATTCAGCCATAAAGAGTTTGATTTTTACGGTCCATTCGCAATCATCGCTGTAAATAATGACTGCAGCTTTGCCACTGGTAACTGACATCAGGTATGGCGGCATTTTATCCATACGGGCAATAAGTGTAAAGCATGGTTTGTCAACAGATCCGCCCTTGCTTGCCCATTGTGGATTAACCAGGTAATGGTTTTTGCGACATGCCAGAATTGTAGGAGCCGGTTTATTGAGATCCCGGGAACTGTTGCCAAAACTTTGATCAACCAGGAAACTCG
>Ga0351945_1013_pt1 | contig 27143 bp, 24 predicted proteins | sample BONcelT113001F14_FD_205814 | JGI IMG/M metagenome (GOLD analysis project Ga0351945, IMG submission 205814) | Enriched cells from coal bed in the Powder River Basin, Montana, United States - BONCAT cells T11 rep3 HSBNCT.T11.300.1.F14 ... | reverse complement strand
GATATTCAGTGCCGGTGACACATTTCCTAAACGTTGAACCGGAAATTCGTCACATCGCCGTCCTTCATGATGTATTCCTTGCCTTCCAGCCGCACCAACCCCTTCTCCTTCGCGGCGTGGAAACCGCCAGAGGCCATCAGGTCGTCGTAAGCCACGATTTCGGCCCGGATGAAGCCGCGTTCGATGTCGGAATGAATCTTGCCAGCCGCATGCTGGGCTTTGGTTCCGCGCCGAATGGTCCACGCCCGCACTTCCGGCGTACCAGCGGTCAGGAACGAAATCAGGTCGAGCAACCGGTAACCGGCTTTGATCAGTTTATTCAGGCCCGGTTCGGCAATTCCCATCTCCTGCAGAAATGCGGCAGCCTCTTCGTTCGGCAGTTCGGAAATCTCGGCTTCCAGTTTGGTACATACTGCGATGGCTTCGGCGCCCTCTGCAACTGCCCAGTCCTGCACTGCCTGGAACAGGGGGCCTCCCGATGGATCAGCCGCGTCTTTTTCGTCGATATTGGCCACATAAAGAACCGGCTTGAGCGTCAGCAGGTTCATATCCCTGACCAGGTCCATTTCCTCGCCTGTCAGCCCGGCCTTGCGGGCCGGTTGCGCGCTGCCCAGATGATCAATGATCCGTTTCAGGACTTCGATCTCCACAAGGGGCTTTTTGTCGCCGCCTTTTAGCAGTTTTTTGGTCCGCTCCAGGCGTTTTTCCAGTGATTCCAGGTCGGCGAGGCAAAGCTCCGTGTTCAGGATATCCATGTCATTGGCCGGATTGATCCTTCCCTCCACATGCATGACGTTTTCGTCAGAGAAGCAGCGCACCACCTGCACCACTGCATCCACCTGGCGGATGTGCGACAGAAACTTGTTGCCCAGCCCCGCACCTGTCGAGGCGCCTTTCCCCAGACCGGCAATATCGACAAACCGGATCGAAGTCTGTGTGATCTTCTTTGGTTTGTACATCTCGGCCAGCCGGTTCAGCCGCTCATCAGGCACGTCCACCATCCCCACATTCGGCTCGACGGTACTGTACAGGCAGTTGTTCGTTTCGACCCCGGCTTTGGTCAACGCATTGAACAGCGTCGTTTTCCCAACGTTTGGCAGCCCCAGTATGCCAATTTCCAAACTTGTGCTCATTTTATAAGTCTCCTATCTCTTTATTTGAACAGGCTCCGGCAGACATCGGTTCAGCGGGGTTTGCCGTCCTGCCTGTCCTTGCCGCGGGAACCGGACTTTGCCGCATTGTTCATCGGAATGAGCAGCTCCACCTTAAGGAACCCGTCTTCTTCCTTCTGATTCATCTCTACCTTCAAACCGTCCCGTTTGAGATCCTGCGTCATGTGGCGCAACAGGTTGAGCACGATCCGGACGTCGCGGACATTGTTCAGCGCTTTCTGTTTCGGTTTGGGCTTGTCCTGTTGTTTTGTCTGCATATCGGCAAGGGTCAGATTGACCCACTGGTCCGTCTCACGGGTTGTCAGTCCCTGTTCTTCGATCTTTCTTATCACCGCCAGCTGAGCTGCCGAATCATCGAGTTTCAGCAGGGAGCGGGCGTGTTTTTCGGTAATCTCCGCCTTCACGACTGCCTCCCGGACCTCAGGGTCCAGTTTGAGCAGACGAATGCGGCTGAAAATAACCGATGGGCTCTTGCCCATCCGCTCGGCCAGCTTTTCAGCCGATAGACCGAAGAAGCCGATCAACTGCTTGAATGATTCCGCTTCTTCCAAAAAATGCAGATCTTCCCGCTGCAGGTTTTCGATCAGGCCGACTTCAGCCACTTCCTGATCGCTCATCTCCATTTCCAGCACCGGCACTGTGGTCCGCCCGGCCAGCCTGGCTGCGCGCAGCCTGCGCTCACCGGCAATCAGCTCATAACGGCGATGTCCGTCCCGACGGACCAGCAGCGGCTGCAATACGCCAAATTCTTTCACCGACGCCGCCAGTTCGGTCAAAGATTCTTCGCGGAACCAACGCCGCGGCTGAAACGGGTTGGTGTGAATCTCTCCGACCGGAACCTCACAGACTTTTACTTCTCCTCCATCCGTCACGAAGTCCCGAACCTGCGGGTACTCTTTATCTCCCCCGAGCCCGAATAATTTAGCCCATCGGCTCATTCGCCATCCTCCTGCACAGTCCGGCCAGAATTCAACTTATATATTTCCCCGTCGGCCCGGAATATTCCTGCCAAACCGGAACCCACCCTCATACGGATTCCGCCTCCGGCAAATTTATGGCCAACAAATCAGGCAACTGTCGCAGAACCCGACACTTGCTTGATTTGTTGGCCATACAGGAAGGCTTCGCGCGACCCTTATTCTTCCGCCTTCTCCCACAACAGCAATTCCATCGCCTGAGTTTCGAAACGGCAGTGCAGCTGTCGGCAATATTCCTTTACTGCAGCCGGAGCCGAGTCGTTCATCAGCACCATCTCGCGGGTGACGGCGCAGCCGCCGCCGCAAAGATACCGCCAGCCACAGCCGCTGCAATCCGCCAGATTGTCCACGTCCAGTGCCCCGGCCATTCTGAGCAATGGCTCATTTCGGGGAAAATCGGCTTCCTGCAGATTGCCGAGATAATAACGCTGCATCCCCAGCACATGAGTGCAGGGGTAAACGTCACCCCTCACGTCCACAACCCAGATGTTGCCATAGGGAGCGGCGCAGCCATAGACCCTGCCGCCGCCGGAATCGAGACGGGGACCGCAGACATTGAACGGAAACAAATCCGCTGCGGGCCAGATTTTTTTCTGATAAACCGTCCGCATCCCGGCCAAAAGCTTTTCCACATCCGGCAAAAGCTGCTCGGAAAGGCATTCTCCGTCCGAATTCACCGGGTTGACCGGCACAAGCAGGCTGGCTGCCCCACCCAAATCCTTGTGCAGCAGGGCGATTTCCTCCATCCCGGACACATTCAGGGACGTGACCGTAGCCCGGAGCACCACCGGCAACCCGGCGGCAATCAGTTTGCGCAAATTAACGACAATGTCGCCATATGACGATCTACCGTTTTGAAAAGGACGGCATTGGTCATGAACCGGCTCCCTGCCGTCGATGTCGCAAAGCAGGGAAACCCGGTGTTTTTTTGCCCACGCGGGAAAATCGTCCGGCAGAAGAGTAAAGTTTGAAGTCAGGTGATAGACAATGGTTTTGCCGTGAAGAAGCGGGGTGATTGTCTCTTCCGCAAAACTGACGGTGTCTTTGATTCCCTGCCAGTTCAGCAGTGGTTCGCCGCCGAAGAAGATCACTTCAACATTCCCCTGTTCAGCCACCTGTTCGAGTGCCAGCCTGATCGCCCGGCAGGCGACAGCGGCGGGCATTTCACCGGTCATGCTGCGATAAGACTCCTGACCGTTCAGGCAGTACACACAGGCCAGGTTGCATTTCTGCGACATCAACAGATAGACCGCCATGTTCCGTCTGTCTGCGGCATTATCGGCAAAAGTCCGGGCCAGCCTGCGGTCCTGGCGGTCGCCGGGGAATACCGCCACCGGGACCAGAACATCATGAGCGACCAATAAGTCAAACAAGCCGACATCCTCAGGAAAACGGCGGCAGACCTCCTGCCGCGTCAACCCGTCCATTTCAAACAGGAGGCGTCGGACTGCTTCTTTCCCCCGGGAAATGCATACCGGAGCCAACACAGCCGAGTGGCAAAACAACAAGCGGTCGTCGTCCTCCAGGCATATCAGAGCGTCAGACAGCGTCATTGGTTGTTCCTCAATAAAGTTCATGTCACGTTCAGCCATTTTCCTGTTCAATCCTGTTCCTTTCACTGCTGTTCATCCGCCAGCTCCCAAAGCACTAATTCGACAGCGGCTGCAATAAAACGGCAGTTGGCCTGGCGGGCATATTCCTTCACCTTTTCGGATGCACCGGAGCCGGGGCCGATCATCAGACGCGGCACCGCACAGCCACCGCCGCACAACTTTCGCCAGCCGCAATTGCGGCATTCCGGCAAACGGCTTGTTAAAAGGCTGTCGCGAACTCCCTGGAGAAGGCCCCAATTACAGCGGTTTTCTCTATCTCCCGCAGCCTCACCGACACAAAACTGCCGGTTTCCCGCCAAATACACGCAGGGGTACACTTCGCCGGATGGAGACACAACCGGCGTCTGACCGTCAAAACTGGCGCAGCCGGGTCCCTCGCCAACACCGCCGCTTTGCAGTCGTTGCCGGAAGTTGGACAGCGGAAACAGATTCTCCGTCGTCCACAGCCCCGATTCATAAACCTGCCGCAACCCTGCCACCAGAACATCCATATCCGGCAACAGGTCTTGCCGCAAAAACCGGCCCAGGCAATCCACCGGCTGCACCGGCACAAAGGCACAACTGCGGCCGCCAAGCTGCCGGAACAACCGGGCTGTCTCCATCATATGGCCCTGATTCAGTGCCGTGAGTGTCATACGCAGTCCGACACCGACACCGGCTTCCGCCAGACGGCGTACATTTTCCGTCACTACCGTCCAAGATCCGGCACGGCTCTTAAAGGGCCGCAGAAGATCGTGAACCGCCTGCGGTCCGTCAATATCGCACAGGAAAGACATGCCATGCTCCAGCGACCATGTCGTCAGATCTTCCGGCGGTTCAGCCAGATTACTGACCATACTGAGACGCAAGGTCTTGTCCGGATGCCTTTGTGCCACCTCAGACAGACAAGCTTCGCCGACAGTTTTAACCAACGGCCAGTTCTGCAATGGTTCTCCGCCGAAGAAACAGACCTCCACTTCCCCGCCAAAATCAGTCTGTTCAAACGCCTGCTCGACGGCCCGGAGCGCCGTTTGCCGCATCATCTTTTGCACCGGCCCGCCACGGTCCTGTCTGCCGCCGAGACAGTAAACACAGTTCAGATTGCAGGCTGTCGTGAGGGTCAAATACACGACCCGGGTGTGCATTGGACTGGTCTGGAGTGCCGGTCGAAGCAGTTGCTCTGCAACCTTTTCTTCCTGCGCCGTCCCCTGCAGAATCCGCTGCCGCTCCAACAACTGCAACAGCGCCTTGTCGTTCGCGAACTGTTTATATAGGGTTTCCCTGCTGATTCCGTTGGCGGCCCGGGACAGCAGCTGCCTGACGAAAGATCCGCCGCGGCGCAGATAAACCGGACGCAGCAGCTCCGGATCGCAGAGAAGCAACTCGTCTTCTCCCCGCTCCAGCATCAGCAGGCCAGGCGATAGCGTCAGAGTTTCATTTTTCACCGGGTCCGGGCTTTGACGCAAAGTTATATCTTCCCTTTCCAGTCGCCGTTTTCCCAGCGGCCCTCCAGCACGGAGCCATCCGCTTTATAATACTTGCCTGTGCCATGGAACATTCCGTTCCGCCAGGAACCGACGTAGCGATCCCCATTGGTCCAGCGGAAAGTTCCAAATCCGGAATATCGGCCTTCGGCCATTTCGCCTTCGTAACGGTTGCCGTTGCTCAGGACATAGATGCCCGAACCGTGCGGCCTGTCTTCTGCCCAGGTCCCTTCGTAGACATCCCCGCGGGCAAATTTGTAGCGGCCGGATCCGTGTTTCAGGCCATTTTTCCAGCTGCCGACGTATTGATCACCGTTTTTGTTGAAATATTTGCCGGTTCCGTTGGCGCTGCCATCAACGAATTCTCCTTCATAGCGGCTGCCGTTGGGCCAGTAGGCTGCGCCTTCGCCGGTCAGGACTCCGGTGGTCCATATCCCTTCGATCGTAAGTCCGTCCAGTTGTTTCAATTTCCCTTTGCCGTCGAATCTTCCGGCAGCCATTAATCCCGAATAGGCAATCACTTCCTGCCCCTCCAGACGAACCGACAGTTGTCCCAGACCTTCAGCCAAACCCTCGCTGCAGGGTCCGTTCCAAACCGCCGTCACCGGCTGAACTGCATCCGACAACCATACCGCACATTGTCCGGCATCCGTTTTTACAATTGCCATGAAGCGCTCACCTCCACTGCCTATTAGCCGCGCACACCGCAAATAGCGGCCGGAGTCCGGGTTTCGACACGTTTTCGCACTGCATTCCGGATCTGATTCTTTATCCGTTCCGCTTCGGAGCCTACACTTTTTTCCACCATTTCCGGATTGAAGCTTTTGCTGCTCATCTCAGGATTAAAACTCTTTCTGCCCGTTTCAGCCTGGATTTCCCCTTCAAAGATTGGCGCATCCGGCAGCAAAGTATCCAGCGGCGCATCCGGAACCTGGGTCTGGAATCCCTGTGCCCGTGCAGTCGCTCCGCCCAGCACCAGAGAGACGGCCTCGTAAGCTGTCGAAATGACGGCCACCTGACCGCAGGCCTGCAAAAACTCACGCCGGTTCAGGCTGCCTGTTGGGATCAACGGTTTACCCATAACTCTCCCTCCCTTTTTTACAATATTTTTTCTCGTTTGGCGTTCCCTTATTGAAGTGAAACCGCCCTGTCCAGCATGAAGAGAAAAGCCTTTTGTCCCGTTTCAACGTACCTCGGCCACACAAACGTAAGAACTTGGCATATGCCAATACATACGCGGATAAACTTTGTAATATGTAACCCGGTACTTAACGCCCGGCTTCATCAGTTCATAATCCCCGCCCACGATCCCGCTCATATGGTACCAGGGGCCTGACCGTGACATCATCGGCACATACAGTATGCCGTTGTCGATGGCTTTTCCTTCTACATAAGCCTCTTCCAACACTTTTTCCGGCAAATTGAAATCCTCGGCCGTCATGTTCTGAAATTTTTCCAGATCAGCCTGCAACCTGTCGAGAATCGCCTGTCCCTGCTGACGTCGCATTTCCAGCTTTATCGCATTGACCGTGGCCGCCAGACAGGTTTTTTTCACTGCATCCTGTTCCTTGTCGGCAGTTTTTCCTGTAACATTGCCCAAGCTATTCCGTTCAGCCTGATCCTTCACAAATATTTCCTGCCTGCCAAGCAAAATGATCTTTTCCTCGGCAAAATTTTGCGTTCCCAAAAGCTGAATCAAGTATCTGCCCGGACGCGGCAATTCCATGCCGGCTTTCAGTTTCACACGCAAAAATGCCTTGCAGGGAGCCCCGCGGTCACTCCGCCAGACCAGATTGATGATCTGCAGCCCGCCCTCGCCTGATTCCACCGATTGAATCTTCAGTTCATTGACCTTGATGCAACCGCCACTGATAAAGGGATACACCAGATCAACCCGACCTTTGTCATCCGACGTGACCGAAAATTGTTCCCGGCCTTCCCGGTCAACAACCGAATGAGTCAACTTGTACATTGTCGTCAGATCCACCGACGTTGACTCTTTATCCGGCACAACCAGGCAAACATCTGTCGCGCAGGGGGCCTCGGTTGCGGCAAATGCCAACCGGTCCGGACCATTACAAGCAACAACCATTGCCAAAACAGTCACGGCCAGAATGATTCCTCTAAAAAAACTGCGAACAATTTCTGAATTTGCCAAAATGCCCCACCGCCAATTTATTATTGATAACGCTGTCCTTTCCGGCAACTGCACGCCCACCATCATTGTTTAAGTTGTTATCCAATGTTAAAAACGCAGCCGAATCGAAAAAGTAACGCGGGTTTGCATTTCTTACTGCCAAAGTAATATATTGTCATGATTTTGTTCTTGACAGAACTGTCAATCTCCTGCCTCTGATATCCATATTTTGTTTATATCCGAGTCAAGGTTTTGCGAAGAGCTTTCCTGCTTCCAGCTTGAGCGTGGAGAGCTTCATTTCAATTGAATTTCAATTTTTCATAAATATCACATTTTTGCCATACTTTTGTCACATTTTAATTTAATAATTAAAGAAAGCAAAGATAATAAACCGCAAAGATAATAGTGATTTTACGCACCAAAAAAATCAGCAGGAACTTTCATTGCCGTGTCAAATAGTCTTGTATATCTAATATATCCAAACATGAAATATCTGCTTGTGAAACATGAAATGGGCATGGCCTGCAAAAGAGGCAGGACCTGTAACCCGGAAGAAAGATTCCCGGTAGAAGCTTCGGAGCAATTTGAAAATGCATTTTCGCAAAAGCTACCCCACCTGATATTCATTGGAAAGGAGGGAACGCTGAAACTTGACGTTTGGTAGAGAGTTTGATTTTAACGCGCAAACAAAAAGACTATTTTCAAGGTTGGATTTGTGATTTATGAGAATCACGAGGTGTTAGTTTCGCAAAATAAAGAGGTATAAATAGGAGGCAAATCGGTGAAAAAACGAATTTTAATCATTATTGCCTGTGTATTGCTGGTTCTTGCGGCTTTTGGCGGGATTGCCTTTGCCTGGCCGGATTATTTGAACGGCCGTCCCTCGGAATTGCGGCCTGGGAATTCCATTGGCTATTATATCTGGCGTGACAGCAGCGGTTTTAGCCTGCGCACCACCAGCGCCGAGCGAGGGCATGTCTTTACCGGGGTTATCCGAACCGACGGCCAGTTCAACGACCTTCGCCAGCGCCGTAACGAACCGGGAGATTTTATGAGACTCAGTCCTGACCGCAAGTCGATTCATTTCCGATTCACCACACCACGAAATGACATGGACGGCATCGACTTCAGTGTGCAAAACGGATCGCGACTGTCCTTCGATTTGCTGGTCGACGGCCGCCCTGTTCCGGCTCGCCTGATTCATCTCGGAACCGGCAGTCAGCATCCTGGCAACAATATTTTTTCAATCAGCAACCGCATTGCCTTTGCCTGGCCGGATTATTTGAACGGCCGTCCCTCGGAGTTCCGGCCAGGAAATGCCCTCGGTTATTTTGTCTGGCGCGACAGCAGCGGATTCAACCTGCGCACCACCACTGCCCGGCGCACCCATGTCTTTACCGGAGTGGTCCGGACCGACGGCCAGTTCATTGACCTTCGGCAGGTTCGTAACGAGCCCGGCGATTACGTCCGGATCGGCCCCAACGCCAAAACGATTCGATTCAGGCTCACCACCCGCCAAAACGACGCCGATGGGTTTGACTTCCGCGTGCAAAGCGGATCACAGGTGAGTTTTGAACTGCTGGTTGACGGGAACCCTGTTCCGGTTCGCCTGATTCATCTCGGCGCCGGGAACCGTCATCCCAACAGCAACAATTTTACAATTCTCAGGCATCAGCAGCGGTAATTTTTATCAACGATAAACATCCCCGGCCGAACGGCCGGGGATGTTTATCGTTTCCTCCCTCGCTATGGCAAGCGGGCGGCAATGACCTGGTTCATCTTTTCCAGCGTATTATTCAGGGCTTTGAACGCAACCGACTTATTGCCGATACCCCCGATAGCACTGCTGTCTTTGGCCAGTTCGGTAAATTTCCCGTTATAAAGATAGACATTGTTCTTGACATCGATAATCTTAATCGGCATGACAGCTGTCATCTCCAGGCCATAGGTAAAAAAAGTGATTTTCTCCTTACGAACAAATGGCTGCAATTCAGCATAAAAGATATAGTCAACGTCTTCACCCTTGACCACGCTGATTATATCGGCCCGTTCCGCCGTCGTAATATCAACAATTCCTGCTTTGTTGAGCAATTCCACATATTTGGTTCCAGTCAGCACTGCAACTCTGGGTTTCAACACTTTATCAAAATTTTCGGCAATCATGGCATTTAGCTCGGCGTCATAGGTAGTCCTCGCATTGTTTACAAACATCAGGGCCAATTTCTTTTTCGGTGAAGTGTCCGGCTTACCCGGAAAATTCGTGTCGAATTTAACTTCGGCCGCAACCACCGTACTCAACATCAAGGCGCAGAAAACCGTCACAATGATTTTTTTTAGCATTCAATCCGCCTTCTTTCATTTTTTTGGGGCCATCCGTCTAAACACCCCGATCAGCCGAAGCCTGGCCCCCTTCGGCTTAATCAAGTGCAATTTTAGTCCGCCATTAGCTGTTTCGGCAACCTAACCTTCAACAAATACCTGCAACATTCCTGCAATGTGAGCGAAATAATTTTATAAATGAATGCATATCCACACGGCTCAAAGTAATAAAGACCAGAGAGAGCGGGTGCCTTGCATTAGCTTGCGAAAGTGATAAAATATAATCAGAATATTCTGTGGAGGTGGATCGACATGAAGTTCTTGGCAACAAAACCCGCCCTTGTGTTCCTGGTATTTCTGTTTCTGATCCTGTTCCTCACCCAGCCCGCGCTTGCCTGTACCTGGGATCCCATTGTCAACAAGTGCCATCCGGTCAACGGCGAAGTCGTCGTGTACAAACATGGTTCCTGCAGCGGAACCAATTACCGTGCATTCAATTCCAACAACCAGATGGAATACAACAGCATGCTCAACTACACTTACAACGATGGTGACGGAAACCTGAACGACAGCATCACCTGTGTTGTTGTGGGCCGCCGGACCAAATTCTACTATTACCAGCATACCGACTTCAAAGGATCTTCCGGCACTCTGTTTAACTCCAACTACGACCGGCTGGTTCAAAAGAACTTCGCCGGCACTTGGTGGAATGACACAATCAGCTCCATCAAAGTCTTCAGTTACTAGCCAGCAGTTGAATGGGCCTGGCTTTTGCCAGGTCTTTTTCGTTTGACTTTTATTAATTGCCCCGTAAATATTTATCAGCAATGCTTCACTGACAAGCAAAATAATTATATAATTAAATTAAGTTAAAAAAAGCGAACTCTAAAAATGTGAAAAGGAGCTAGCTATGACTCAGAATAAATCACGAACCTTCCTGATTTATGCTTTAACCGGTATTCTGTTCAGCGGGCTCTGGATGCCGCTGGCACAGGCTGCCACGCGAACCCAGAACAACCGGCAGGGATCTGAACAGCAAAACGAAGAGCAGCAGCGGCAACAGCAACTGCGCAATCAGCAACAGCAGCGTATTCAACAACAGCAACAACAGCAGCGCTTTCAGCAACAGCAACAACAACAGCGTTTTCAGCAACAGCAGCGCCATGAGCAAATGCTCAGGGACCGGGAACGTTCCGAATCACAGCGACAACTTCAACAACAGCAACAACAGCGTCTGGAACAGCAACGGCGGGCCGAAGAGTTGCGGCGGAACCAGCAGCGGCGTCTGGAACAATTGCGCCAGGACCAGCAGCGGCAACGTGAGCGTGACTGGCAAAACTTCAACCGTCAGCAAAGAAATGAAGATGTACGCCGGCGCATATATAACAATGACTATTACCGGGCACCCCACTGGCGGCATTCTATTCAGAATTACGAATACAGGCGTCCCTGGGAATGGTACAGTCGAAATCATTCTGGTCGCCGGTTAATAACTGATGCTCGCTGGAATCGCGAATTCCCCGGACTGCGCTCTTACCGCTGGTTTGGAAATGGTTTTTGGTACAGGGGCACTGAATACCGGGAATTGATCCTGTTCTATGATGACGGAGATTTGCTGGTGGCAATCGGCTTCTGGGACCGTGGACAGTTCATCATGATCCGCGATGACGATCGTTTTTACCAAAACACTAATCCGTTTGTCCTCGGCTTCATAAACAGCGCTTTCTTCATCATGCTCCGATTTTGATCCAGTCAACAGGATGACCGCTACAGCACTCCCGACCCGGGATAAAACAGGAATGGCTCTGATTATGTCAGGGCCATTCTTTTTGCCATAAATAAAGATTCCTTTCAATTCAACCCCAAATGAAGCTCAAATTTTTTGAAAAAATACACAGTTTCGCCATAATTTTGTCACATTTTAATTTTATAATTAAAATAATCAAAAAAATAATGATTTTTGAAGTCAAAAATCAATTTCGAAAAAACGAATAGGGGGAGCTGAGTCTCATGGAAAAAAGAGCTAGAATAATCCTTGTTTACGCGTTGACGGGAATTATGTCAATCGGAATCTGGGCTCCGATCGCACAGGCAGCTTCTTATAACCGGCAACGCGATGATCAGCAGCGAGAAGAGCGGCAACAACGACCGAATGTCCAGCGTCAGCAACAACAGCAGCGGCAATATACACAACAGCAACAACAGCAACGGCAATATACACAACAACAGCGGCAGGTTTACCAACGTGAGGAACAGCAGCGGCAATATACGCAACAGCAACAGCAGCAACGGCAATATACCCAGCAACAACAACAGCAGCGGCAGGGATACCAACGCGCGGAACAGCAGCGGCAATATACACAACAGCAACAGCAGCAACAGCTTTACAACCAGAGGCACAATGATCGCGAATGGCAGAATCGTTATAATCCCCAGCGGAGCCATGTAATTCGCCGACAGATTTATAGTCATGACCGGTATCATTCCCACTACTGGAGACCGGCTACACACATTTACGAATATAAACGGCCTTGGTCCTGGTACAGCCGCAACCATTTCGGCCGCCGTTTAATCAATGATCTCTACTGGAACCGCGAATTTCCCGGCCTGCGTTCGTATTACTGGAGAGGGAGTGGTTTCTGGTACCGGGGAATGGAGTACACCAATCTGGTCCTGTTCTACGACGACGGGGACTCTCTGGTGGCAATCGGGTTCTGGGACCGGGGGCAGTTCATCATGATCCGTGATGATGACAGTATCTTCTACAACAACAGCCCGTTCGTCCTTGGCTACCATCGCAGCATCCTCCAGCTCAATATTCGTCTATAGACCACGACAATGATATAGCTCAGCGGCACGATGATCCATTTTGTCGACGGCCCGGCAGATTCATAGGTCTGAGCAATTTAACAAAGGACAGGCCCCCGGTCTTAAGACCGGGGGCCTGTCCTTTAGCGTTTGTGCTCATTATGCTGGTTGTCACGCTTTCTCGGATTCAGCCCGCCTAGATTAGGCCATCTTGGCCAATTCGGCGACTTTCTTCGCTATTGCGTCAGCCATTTCAGTTGAAGAATTACAGCCGCCCATATCCGGTGTTTTTACCTTGCCTTCAGCGCAGACTTGTTCAATCGCCGACATCATCAACCGGGCGCCGCGATCTTCGCCAAGGTGCTGCAGCATCATTTGACCCGCCCATACAGTAGCAATCGGATTCGCGATTCCCTGCCCGGCGATATCCGGCGCCGAACCGTGAATCGGTTCGAACATGGAGGGAAATGCCTTCTCGGGGTTAATATTTCCTCCGGGAGCAAAGCCAAGGCCACCCTGCAGCCCGGCTCCCAAATCGGTAAGAATGTCGCCAAACAGGTTGGAAGCCACCACGACATCGAATTGTTCCGGCTTCAGCACCATAAACATGGCCATTGCATCTACCAACACCTTCCGGGTCTGCACCTGCGGATATTGTTCGGACAAATCGGCAAACACCTCGTCCCAAAACACCATCGAATGCTTCAGCGCATTGGATTTAGTTACACTGGTCAATTTTCCCGTTCTCTTTTTTGCCTGTTCAAAAGCATAACGCATTGCCCGTTCGGTGCCAAAACGGGTGAAAATGTTGGTCTGAAGCACTGTTTCACGGGAGGTCCGGGCCATAAAAGTCCCGCCGATGTTTCCGTACTCCCCTTCAGTGTTTTCGCGGATAAACAACATATCGATATCCGCCATTCCTTTATTTTTCAAAGGGCAGTCAATACCCGGCAAGAGCTTGATTGGCCTAAGATTTACGTATTGGTTGAACCCTTGCCGGATTTTAAAAATGATTTGTCCTACCCCGATATGATCCGCTATGTCAGGATGCCCGATGGCGCCAAGATAGATTGCGTCATATCCTTTCAAAATATCGAGCGCATCATCAGGCATCATTTGTCCATGTTTGAAGTAATATTCAGATCCCCAGGGAAACTCATCAGCCACAAACCCGAAGTCCCCGGTCGCACGGCTTACCGCCTGAAGAACTTTGACTCCCTCCGGCACTACCTCCGGACCTACACCATCGCCTGCCAATACGGCAATTTTATACTTGTTCATGCCAAATCCCCCTTTTCTCTTTTTATAGTGATCAATGCTGTTCTTGCTAAGAATTAAGGAATCATCCATCGATGAGGTTAATTCATATTTCCACAACATGCGCCGGATTCCTGCCGACAAACTCGATCATCCCAGCGAAGCCAGAAAAGATTTAAGAAATAGTCCGGCAGTCTCGCTTGCTACCGCCTTTCCTATTCCATTGCAACAAAAAAGTCACATCAATGACATACTTCTGACACATGTCGGCCTCATACTGAAAATAGGGGGAGAGAGTAAGGGTTGACTATATATGATCAGTTGTATGGAAAGAATAAGGAATAGGAGTTGAAAACAATGGAAAAAAGCGCAAAAAAATTACTGGTTTATTCATTGGCAGGCATTCTGCTCAGCGGAATCGGCGCACCAATCGTTCAGGCAGCACCACAAGGCCGGGGAGACCGACAGCAACAAGAGCTGAGTCAAACGGAACAAGAAAAGCAGGAAGCTAAAAAGCAGGAACAGCAACGTGTGGTTAACCAGCGCCAGGAACAGCAACGACAGAGCCAGCAGGAACAGCAACGCGTGGTTAACCAGCGTCAGGAACAACAGCGGCAGAGCCAGCAGGAACAGCAACGCATGGTTAATCAGCGCCAGGAACAGCAGCGCGCAGAACAGCTGCGTACCACCCAACAACGTGTGATCGCTCAACGTCTGGAACAGCAGCGTGCCGATCAACAACGTCTGGAACAGCAACGCGTGAGTGTCCAGCGTCAGGAACAACAGCGTCGGGCGGATCAACTCCGCCAGAGCCAGTTGCAGGAAAATGACCGTGAATGGCGTAACCGGAACTACAACACCAGAGACTATGGCATTCGCCGACATGAATATAACAATGATCAATATCGTTCATCGCAGTGGATTTCATCCTCTGACCGTTTTGAGCACAGGCAGCCTTGGGAATGGCGCAGTCGCGATATTTCCGGCCGTCACCGCATAACAGATTCCCGCTGGGACCGCGAATTTCCAGGCCTACGGTCATATCGATGGCAAGGCAACGGTTTTTGGTATCAAGGTAATCAATACCGGAACCTGGTCCTCTTCTATGACGGCGGAGACACCCTGGTGGCTGTCGGGTTCTGGAATAACGGACGGTTCATCATGATCCGGGACGATAACCGAAGTTACTACAACAACAGCCCGTTCGTCCTCGGTTTTGGCAACAGTATCTTCCAGATCAATATCCGACTGTAACCCAGTCTGATAATTTTCTGAAAATCTTTTCCAATCCGAAACAGATGGAAATGGCCCCGATTCAATCGGGGCCATTTCCATCTGTTTTTCCTTCCCTCTTAAGGCTCGGTCATCGAATCCAGGAAATAAACTTTCCAGGCCGAGGGAATTCCCGTCGGACCCTGTGAACAACCCTTGCAATCCAACTCATACACCCGCTCGGCCCAATGCGACCATACGTCTCTCTGCCGGCGGAACTTCACGTCCGCATGCAAAAACTGATTCAACATCACGCGCAGATACTTGCTGTTCCCTTTCATGCTGACAGCCATCTCTGTTATCACCAACTCCACGGCCGCATTCAGTGTATCAGGAATACGGGTGCCGGAGAAACGGGAGGCATCCAGCAGCGCGAACAATTCATCCAACGATTCCTGATACAGGGACAGGTCCTCAGGATCAAGATTCACAAAAAAAGCTTTGGTTTCCGTCCTGTCGCAGGGAATCCCGCCACAGTCCAACTCTTTTGAACGTGTTTTCCGGAAAGCCATCAAGCCAAGCAAAGCCATCAAAACAACGACCAAAATCACTGTTTCAAGCACTAAAAACATTCAGGCATTCCTCCCTGCTTATGTTATAGCACTTGAAAGAGATCGTGTATATATCTCTACGGGACAAAATTTTGTATTATTTGGAATTAGAAAAATACTCATTATGTGCGAAAAACAGCCTGTTTATATGCCAAAACAATATTGAAGACTTCCGGCTGGGAACCTCTCAATTCAGCAGTTCCCTAAAATAGAAGCACCAAGGCGATTCCGTCGAATCCCCACAGCAACACCGATACCGATCAGGAAAGTATCAGGTCCTCAAGCTCTCTCGGGTAATTTGTCATCAGAGCACTGCCGGATTGAGTGACCAGTACAGTGTCCGAATGACGGAACCCACCGATTCCGGGAATATAAATGGCCGGTTCAATGGATACGACCATCCCCGGCTGGATAACCAGGTCAGAGTCATACCGCAGGTATGGTCCCTCGTGGACGGAGATGCCCAGGCCATGTCCGGTCCGGTGAATGAAGAATTCCCCGAAATGCGCTTTCTGGATAACACTACGGGCCGCCGCGTCAATTTCTTTCGCTTTCACTCCGGGCGCAACTGCGGCGATTCCTGCCTTTTGGGCTTCGAGCATTACCTGAAAGACTTCCTTTTGTTTGGCGGTAGGACTGCCCATGAAGAAAGTCCGTTCAAGTTCTGCCATATAACCATTAAGGGCAACATGTCGGCTTTGAATGGCAATTTCGCCTGCCTCCAGCCTTTTCGTGTTGGAAAACCCGTGGGGCATGACGGTGCGCTCCACGCCGGTAGGCGTCATGACCCTGAAAGAGATGTCCGCATTGGGATATTTCCGGGTTGCTTCCTGAAAAAGAGCATAATTGCCGAAAGAATCGATTTCCACCTCGCTCATTCCGGGCCTGGCGTTTTTCAGGGATTCGGCAAGAGCAAGATTTACCAGTTCTCCTGCCTGGTAGAGCAACGCGATTTCAAGGTCATCCTTAATCATTCTTGCCTGGGCTATTTCACCGGCAATATCGAATAATTTTAAGCCATGCTTTGTTATGTGCGAAGAAAGTCCTGTATTCATCACGCTAAATTCGATGCCGACCGTTGCCCCTTCCGGCAAGGTTCCGAGCACCCGGTCCAGGTAAACCAGATGCGAGCTGCTTTCCGCCGCCCGTTCGGGATGTTCGTGATAAACATCGATTTGATCCGCGAGAGCATCCCGGAGAGCGTGTTTCTCCTCCAGAGTGGGAACGATCAGGACAATTTTGTCCAGGCTAATGAATAAAATAATGGGGCGTGAATAGTTCCTTACGATGAAATTGCTGTAGTAAAATTGGTTTTCCGGTTGCATCACAATACTTGCGGCGATATTGTTTCCGGCCATGTACTGACGGAGTCGTTCCAACCTTTTGCCAAAGTTCATTTTATCTCCTCCCTTTTGATGCTGGGGCGAATAGATTGCCAAACATTATTGAGCTGACAGAATACGATGCTTAAGGATATTTCGCCCAGGCAACAGAAAATCCTGCACGAGTGCAGGATTTTGACTGTCGGTTAAGCCCCGGTGCTTTCGTCGGGTCGCTTATGCTCTGTTGCGAAGCAAAAAGCAGATTTCGGGACAAAAATGGCAGTTTAACTGGAAAGTTCAACTTAGCTGGACCGAACTTCTTACCCGACCCAATGGCCACCATTAACATCAATGACAGCACCCGTGATATATCCGGCCTCTTGAGTTCCTAAAAAATATACAACTCCTGCCACATCTTCAGGAACCCCAGGCCGTCCCATCGGATTTGCCTGGATAAACCCATTTCTTTCTTCTTCCGTTTTCTTGTTATGCCAATAATCGCTTATCCTTGCACCGCTGATAATTGTGCCGGGCGCAACGGCATTAATAGTAATCCCAAAAGGTCCAAGTTCTTTTGAAGCTTGACGCGTGAATCCTATTATTCCTGCTTTCGCTGCAGCGTATGGAGTACCGCCAAACACGCTCCTGCTTCGCCCCGCCATGGACGACATGTTGATGATTCTTCCCCAGTTGTTTTTTTTCATATAGGGAATCACTGCTTTTGAGCACAAGAATGTACTTCTTAAATTTAAATTTACTACTTTATCCCAATCGTTGGCATCAATCTTTTCTATCGCCTGAGAAATTGCCATCGACCCGCCAGCATTGTTAACCAGAACATCGATACGGCCAAATCTCTCGTACACTGCCTGCACTGACTGTATTAAAATTTCTTCCTCTACCACGTTCGTCGTTACAGGCAAAAAGTCACCGATGCTTTGAAACTCCGCCGCAGTGGCCCGCAATGCCAGTTCATTGATGTCAAACGCAGCTACATTAAAACCATGCTCCAAATACTGTTTCGCAATTGCTTTTCCAAGACCATCGGCGCCGCCAGTGACAATAGCAACTTTTTTATCCAAAGAAAACACCCCCGTTTTAATTATTCTATCTTCGCGTTTGAAAACACTATTCGTCAACGCGTTTCCTCCCGGTTGCTTGCCATACTGCTTTAGCCAAAATCACGGCAGGTGAGTCGCCCCTCCATTCAATACCTGAGCCGCTTCCATCAACGCTTCGGAAACCGTGGGATGTGGATGTATCGTCCCGGCCAGCATTTCGGCAGTCATCTCCATATTCATGCCCAATACTGCTTCCGCAATCATATCTGTGGCATGCGGTCCCAATATATGCACACCCAATATTTCCCCATATTCCGGTTCTGAGATAATTTTTACCAACCCATCTGTTTCATTGAGCACTACTGCTTTCCCGTTCGCTCCGAGTGGAAATTTTCCGACTTGGATATTAATATGTTTTTTACGGGCCTCTTCTTCCGACAACCCAACAGACGCTACTTCCGGTTTGGTGTATATGCAGGCAGGAATAGCTTTGTAATCCATGGTTTCGTTGTGTCCCAGAGCATTGGCAACAGCACATTCTCCTTCTGCGGAAGCAACATGAGCCAACATTATTCCGCCAATAACATCGCCCGCCGCATAAATTCCAGGCACATTGGTTCTCATTCCGGAATCAACGAGGATAGCTCCCTTTTCATGACGGATGCCGGCCTTTTCGATATTCAGTGCGGAAAAATCCGGTTTACGCCCCACGGTGAGGATTACCTTTTCCGCTTTAACATGCTCTTCTTTATCACGAACACGATATTTCACAACAACCTGATTTTCTGACTTTTCAACACTTTGAACCGTAGCCTGCGTGATAACTTGAACGCCCAATTGCTTCATTTTTCTTTCCAATAACTTGGCAATTTCCAAATCAATACCCGGCACTATATTGGGTTGCATTTCAACGATTGAAACGGAAGCCCCCATCGCACGAAAAAATTGGGCAAATTCGACGCCAATGACACCGCCGCCGATAATTATGACACTTTCCGGCAACTGCTCCAGCTCCAGCACTTGGTCCGAATTCAGGACTTCAGGCAAGTCAAGCCCCTTAATCGGCAAAGAACCCGGTTTTGAGCCGGTAGCGATAAGGATGTTCCTCCCGGCCAAAATCTCGCCGGTTTCAAGGATTTTTATTTTTCCGGTGTCAATGAAGACAGCGGTTCCTTTAATGACCTTGACTTTTTTTGCTGCCAACAGCATCTGCACGCCTTGTGTCAGGCGGGAAACGACGTCTTTTTTCCTTCGCATGACTCTGGCAAAGTCAACAACAAATCCCTCGCATTGGATGCCAAATAAGTTGGCATCCTTTATAGTTTGAACGACGGCTGCCGACTGCAACAACGTCTTTGTCGGAATACACCCCTTGTTCAGGCAGACACCGCCCAACTTTTCTTTTTCGACCAGAGTAACACTGGCGCCCATGCGAGCAACCTTAATGGCAGCCGGATACCCCGCTACTCCTCCGCCGATAATGATAATTTCATTATTACCTGTCACTTTTTCTCCTCCCATTACATGCGCACTCTGCATCCACCTTCATTTTTATTGCTCCCACCAACGGCGCAACCCCATCTCTAAAGAACCGCCTGCTGGAAAACAGGCGCTGACATCAATGATACGAGGTTCGACAGCAGCAGATTGTATTGTAATCGAGTGACTCTTGGAGTAGCTTGCCCGAAATGGAATTTGCACGAAACTTTTATTCAGATCTACGAGATAAACATTTCCATCCTTTTCATAATAGTTGAGATTTTGTTCATCATAATAGTAGAGAGCATTAAGTGAGCCAAAAACCATTTCACGCAGCAATAATGTATTATTATTTTGCACCTCGAACACTTCGGTCTGCTGAACATGATAAAGCGACTGGGTATAGGAAAAATAAATCTTATCGCCGGGACGAACCTCAAATTGCAATCGTTGATTCTCATCCCGTATGTACAGATATTGCCGGGAAAAGGCAGATATGCCGAACCATGCCATAGCCAGCAAAACGATCACGGTTACACTGCAAACAACGACTCTTTTCACAACTAGGTCCTGTTTTGATAATAGGTTCGTCCCTGGGATTCCGATCCAGTCAAAAACACGATCGTGTTGCACTGCTCCAGTTTATCTTTGATCGCTTTAATAAACGAAACCGCATATTTACCATCGACGATGCGATGATCGTAGGACAGGCAAAGAATCATTTTATAGCCGATTTCAATCTTGTCATCCACAACAATCGGCTCTTTTGATATTTTGCCAACGCCAAGAATCGCGCATTGCGGATAATTGATCAGCGGTATGAATAAAAGCGACCCAAATAATCCGGAGTTTGTAACCGTGAAAGTGCCGCCTTGCATATCTTTGAGTTTAAGCTGTTTCTGTTTTGCCCGCTCCGCATAGTCTTTCACAGCGATATCAATATCCAGCACACTTTTATGGTTAGCTGCGCCAATCACGGGCGTAATCAAACCTTCTTCCCCTTCGATGGCAACTGATAAGTTGATCTGCTTAAGTACATGAACCTCTTCATTCCCCAGCCGGGAATTCAACAATGGATATTCTGAAAGAGCTTCCGCTGCAGCTTTTAAGATAAACGAATTGTAGGAAACAGGAATCAGTTTTCGACAGCCAACAACATTTGTCATATTTACATCGATAAAAGTCGTAACTTTGGGAACTTCGAGGTGGCTCGCCTGCAATCGTCTTGCAATAGATTTGCGCAAATTTGAAAAAGGAATAACTGTATATTCCGCATCAACAGCAGGAGTGGAAAAATTCGCAGCAGCCGGCTGATTTGCTTTTTCTTCGATCCGCCGCAAAACATCGGCCTTTACAATCAGTCCTCCGATTCCCGTTCCCTGTATTCGGCTAAAATCAAGGTTGTGTTTTTTGGCAACGGCCCTTGCCAAAGGTGAGATAATCGCTTTCCTGGACTGATCGGCAACCGGTTTGGCGACTTCCCGGCTCGCTAAATCCGTAACCGGAGAATCGCTAATGGCTACCGCAGGCGATTTCTTTTTCTGGGCAGATTCTATGTCGGTGTCGATGATACATAGCTCAGTACCAGTCGGAACACGGCTGCCTTCTGCCACAAAAACCTCTCCGAGAAACCCTGAAACCGGAGATTCGATTCCTAAAACGATCTTATCTGTTTCAACTTCATACAGCAGGTCGCCCTCGGTTACAGGCTCTCCCTGGTTCTTACACCATTTGACAAGAGTCCCTTCGAGCATGGTAAGGCTCAATTGTTCGAGCTTTAAAGTAGTTTGAGACATTTCATGCACCTTGCCTTCACTAATTTGTATTTACACTTAGCATTTCAAGAGCACCCTTGACAATATCTTTCTCATTCGGTATATATTGATCTTCCAGAACCGGACTGAAAGGAACCGGAATAAACGGAGCCCCGATTCGTTTTATGGGCGCGTCCAAATACCCGATTGCTTCTTCGGCAACGGTCGCGGAAATTTCGCCACCAAAGCCACCGCTGGCATGCGCTTCGTGTACAATCAGCAATCTGCTGGTTTTTTTCACAGAGTTTATAATTGTTTCCTTGTCAAAAGGCACAACAGAACACAAATCGATAATTTCCACGCTAATCCCCTGTTTTTTCAGTTCGATAGCTGCCTGTCGCGCCTTACGAACCATGATTCCCCAGGAAACAATTGTAAGGTCAGTTCCCTCTTCGACAACTCTGGCTTTTCCCAACGGCAAAGTATAATCTTCCTCCGGCGTTTCACATCGCGTCGCATAAAGCAGTTTGTGTTCAAAAAACAGCACCGGATTGGGGTCTCGAATAGCTGCCGCGAGTAATCCTTTCGCAGTATATGCATCAGAAGGGATGACAACTTTCAATCCAGGCACATCGGCAAACCATCCCTCCAAATTCTGGCAGTGGTGCATCCCCGATCGCGTGCCTGCACCATATGCCATGCGTATCACTAAGGGCAGCCGAATATTTTCATCGTAAGAATAATTCATTTTTGCTGCATTGTTCACAATTTGGTCCATGACAATCGTCAAAAAGTCGGCAAACATGATTTCAACAATTGGTTTACAGCCATAAAGAGCACTGCCAATGCCAGCGCCTACAATTGCCAATTCAGAAATTGGCGTGTCAATGACCCTGCCCGCACCGAATTCGTCAAGCATACCGGACGTTATCTGAAATATGCCCCCGTATTGCCCAATATCTTCGCCAATCAGAATCACTGTGGGATCTTTTCTCATTTCAAACAAAATTGCTTCTTTGACCGCTTCCTTAAACGTCATATCCTTAATGGGCCTACTCCCCCTCAAAATACACATTTTTGTACATTTCATCCACCTGCGGATACGGGCTGGTCTCAGAAAAAACTACCGCCTCATCAATTTCCTTGGCGACATCCGCTTGAATTGCTGCCAGCACTGCCTGAGAAACACTTTTGCCAATCAAAAACGCTTCATAGCGTTTAATCGGGCATTTCTGTTTCCAAGACTCAATTTCTTCCTTGGTGCGCATGTCCCGGGGATCCCGCTCCGAATGAGCATGCCAGCGATATGTTTTGCATTCTATCAACGAAGGCCCGTCGCCCCGTCTAGCCGCTTCCACCGCTTTCATCGTGCAGTTGTATACTTCAAGCACATCATTTCCATCAATCGTGTATCCGGGCATCCCATAAGAAGCCGCTCTCTCGGCAACATTTTTTATTAGCATATGTTGAGTTACCGGATTTGACAGCGCCCACTGATTGTTTTCGCAGATAAAAATGACGGGCAACTTCAAAACTGCCGCGAAGTTCAACGCCTCGTGAAAATCACCGCGATTACTGGCGCCATCGCCAAAATATACGAGTGTGACAAAATCTTTTTTAAGTGTTTTTGCCGCAAGCGCCACCCCGGCGCCCAACGGCAAATGCGAGCCAACCACTCCGCTGCCCGGCACAATATTTAGCGCCATGCTACCGGCGTGGTGCGATGTATTTCTACCTTTCGTCAACCCAGTTGCTTTGCCGAACATGCCGGCCATACTCACTTTGGGAGACACGCCCCGCATCAGAAATGCGCCTCGGGTACGTAACGAAGGAATGATTACATCGTCAGGCCGCAGTCCATAGCAGGAACCAACCGAAACCGCCTCTTGTCCAGTACTCAGATGCGGCAATTCAGTCACCGGCGACTTCTTATGGTGATACTCGCGGATTTTTTCCTCAAATGTCCTTACCACAGTCAAATGTCGATATAAATTCAAATGGTCCTGATCCGTCAACTGCTCTGCGTACGTGCTTACATCATTCATATTGATCCTCCTATCCTGTCCTGTATCATCAAGGAACCAAGGCAACTCTGATGCAGTTGGCAGGCTTGGAAATGAAAAATTCCATGGCCTCTTGCGCCTGTGCCAAAGGATATTCCTGCGTGATGATTTTTTCAATCGCATATTTTCGTGAATTAATTATTTTTACCGCTAATTCGACGTCCCACGATTGACCGTAACCGCCGTATATTTCCAGTTCTTTGTTAACAATTTTATCGGTTTCAATGGACGCAAGCTTCTTTCCAGTTACACTTGCCAATACGTAACGTCCCTGCGGTCGCAAAAAATCGATACCTGTACCAATCGATTGAACATTTCCGGTACATTCGACGGCAAGTTCTGCCATTCGCCCCTCGGTGATATTTTTAACAGTTTCCAGTGCATCTGCTTGTTCCACATTCACCAAGTGGGTAGCACCAAATTCTTTCGCTAAATTAAATCCAACTTCATCTCGGCCCAAGCCCACAACGATAATATTGTCCATGCCGGCCTCATGAGCGGCAATGACACTGGCCAGCCCTTGAGCTCCTGGCCCCAGAATGACAACGCTTTCGCCAAATTGCGCCTTGCCTTTGCGGCGGATCCATCGAATACCGTTGCCGATGACCGAAGCCAGACAGGCTGCATTGGCAGCAACTTCCGGTTTGATATGGTGCAGTTTGGACCCCGGACTAACATACATATATTCACTATAAGCCCCCCACAAATAGGGCTCTTTATCGCAAGAAAGCGTGAAACCATATGCCCGTTTCCCATTGGCGCAAAGCTGGTAGTTTCCCGTCAGACAATACGAGCAGGCGCCGCACATTATATATGGTTCGACTACGATACGATCCCGGACATTGACGCCATATGTCTTCGCCGCAGCATCGCCAACTTCAGCGACAAACCCCACAACTTCATGTCCAAGAATCAGCGGGAACCGAACTTGCGAATGGTTTCCCAAGAACATTTTAGGATCCGAGCCGCATATCGAAACTTGTTCCACTTTCAGCAGCAAATCATGTGCCCCTATAACCGGCAAGGGAAAGCTCTTTTCGGTAAAGTTGCCGGCCTGTTCAACAACCATCGCTTTAACCATTATTTATCAGCAGCTCCTCTACGCAAATTGTTGCGGGGAAAAACACCTCCCCCGCAACAATTCTTTTCATGTCAAAATTATTTGATGAGCCCTTTTTCTTTCAGATATTTTTCCGCCCCCGGATGGTACGGGAGAGGAGTCGGCGCCTTGAACAAATCGTTGTCCGGTCCGTAGCCCGCTCCTTCCACATGGATAGCCTTCAGCTTTGCCGTATTTTCCAGTATTATTTTAATAAACTCATAAACTGTTTCATTGCTGACATCTTTATTGACCATGATCGCATAAGGAACTTTCAGCGTAGTGACGGCTTGCGCCTGTCCTTTGTATGTATTGGCCGGAATTACTCCTTTGCTCCATGCCGGTCTTTTCTTAATAATTTGTTCTAATTCTTTTTCGCCATAAGGAATAAGCTTGATGTCGATTTGATTTGCGATATCCATTATCGAAGACCCCGGTAATCCCATCATCTGAAATCCGACATCGAGCGTATTGTCCCTCAGACCTGTGTTGGTGTCCGTCATAGATAAAGGAGATCCCTTTAAATCCTTTAACGTCAATCCATAAGGTTCAATGGAGTTGCCCAAAAGCAATTTGCCGATGTCCCCGGGCGCCATGCTGACTTTATTTCCTTTAAAATCTGCTATTGTGGAAATCTTTGAACCCTTCTTGGTATAGATGTGTATATAGCCGGAATGGCCACGCATTACCAACCGTAAATTTTCATGCTTCTTATATGGCGCATTTCCATTAAATGCGTCAACAGCTGCATCAAATACAGTAAACCCAAATTGGGCTTCCTTGGAATTTACCAGTTTCAGGTTTTCCGCAGTAGCTGCAGTGGTTTCAGTAGATACTTGCATTTTTTTCGAATTATTGTTTATTATATCGCCGATACCTGCACCCAGAATAAAGAACACTCCACCACTTCCTCCAGATGCAAGTGCGATCCTCTCTTTTTGAGGAGTCGAACCCGTCGACTTCTGACCGGAACAGCCAGAAAGCAACAGACCCACAATCAGCAGCAATATCCCAAACCCTTTATTTTTAAACATAACAGTCACTCCCCTTTAATTTATTAATCAGCTAACCATCCAAACCGAACCGCCAAGACAAATTTATTCCCTCTTATTTCTTTGATTTTGGCGATGTCATTGCATCATCACCCCCTTCCTGTTTTTTTGTTCCTTGACCAAAGATAGATCCATACGATAGCTCCCAAACCAACCCCCGCAAGGTCAGTGACTGCACCGGGCACAATGCAAAGAATCCCAGCAATTGTCACAACAACCCGGGCATAAATGCTTAATGAGTAGCATCTCATGTATCCTTCCAATCCTGAGGCAAAAAAGAATACCCCAATCGTCGCGGTTATCACACCCATTCCCACATTATATGGTGAGCCGATTGCAATCAGGGCCGGGTTAAAGGCGAAAGTATAAGGAACCAGAAATAAGGGCAGGGCTATTCTTGTAGCCATCCAACCAGTCTTCATCGGATTGGCTCCGGCAATGCCCGCAGCAACATATGCCGCAATTGCAACCGGGGGCGTAATGGCTGAAAAAATGCCAAACATAAAGATAAACAGATGCGCGCCGAGCACACTGATTCCCATATTGACCAGAGCCGGCGCCACTAAAACCGCCAGCAACAAATAACAGGCAACGATGGGCAATCCCATACCGGCAACAATGGAGACGATCATGCACAAAACCAGTAAGAGAAGAGTATTTCCGCCGGCAAATCCCACCAAAAGGCCTGACACCTTTAACCCCAGGCCGGTCAGAGAAAGTACCCCTGTAATAAGTCCGGCCATTGCAGTTACGATGGCAATTTCCAACATACCATAGCCACCTGATTCCAGAGACTTGGCAATCATACTCATACGGAAATTCTTGCCTTTTGAATAAAGAGTAATAAAAATGGTGGCGATGATTGCCCACAAAGCGGCCTGCCCTGTAGAAACATTCATAAAGACCAATGTATAAACAAGCATGACCAGAGGAAGAAAAAGGAACCAGTTTTGTTTAAGCAACAATGTCCAGTCTTCCAGATTCTCTTTGAGTTCCCCCTTGAACCCCATTTTTCCGGCTCTGGCGTCCACGGTAAAATAGAGGCAGGCATAATACAACCAGGCCGGAATGACAGCAGCAATGACAATACTTGAATATGGCACACCGACCATCTCTGCCATAATAAAAGCCGTAGCCCCCATAACAGGAGGAACCAGCTGACCGCCGGAGGATGCCACCGCTTCGACCGCCCCTGCGAAAGCGGGCGGAAATCCAACTTTTTTCATTAAAGGTATGGTGAACGTTCCTGTCGTAACCACATTGGCCACCGCACTGCCGGAAACGCTCCCCATCAATCCGCTCCCGACAATGGCTGCTTTTGCAGGACCGCCACGGGTCTGACCAAAAATCGCGTAAGCGATCCTGATAAAAAATTCTCCGATTCCAGACTGGTTGAGAAAACTGCCGAAGATAACAAAAACGGCTACAAAGGTTGCCGAAATTCCCAAAGGTGTTCCAAAAATTCCTTCTGTCCATAATCCCATAGTTGTCGCTATCCTGTAAACCGAATAACCTTTGTGGCCAATCATGCCGGGTATATAATTGCCTAAGTATGCATAAAGCAAAGCGGCAACGGATATCCCCATCAATACATTTCCAAACAACCGTCGCGTGGACTCCAGAACAAGAATGACTAATGAAATGGCAACAACTACATCCTCAGTCGTATATACCCCCAGTCGGTCACCCATCAGAGCTTCACTCTCAACAACAATGTACAGACCTGTCAAAATAGATGCGCCAA
>Ga0351945_1011_pt1 | contig 28121 bp, 25 predicted proteins | sample BONcelT113001F14_FD_205814 | JGI IMG/M metagenome (GOLD analysis project Ga0351945, IMG submission 205814) | Enriched cells from coal bed in the Powder River Basin, Montana, United States - BONCAT cells T11 rep3 HSBNCT.T11.300.1.F14 ... | reverse complement strand
GCCAAAGTGCTGAACCAGCACATGAAGGACGAAGTGGACGCGCTGACCGTGACGGAGGCCAAGGAGCGGGTGGACAGCCCCCGCACGAAACGGGAATTGTCTGAAGCGCAGAAACAGGCGAAGGAATCCAACAGCCAGCTGAACGCTCTTGGCAAGGAAGTTTACGGAGAGATGGTGGCCGCGGGGATTCCCAAGGATCAGGCCAAAGGTCTGTCCCTTGGGCTTGTTAATCATGCCCGCAGGTTCGGCGGAGAAAACCCTGTGGAGTGGTTCAATGCGAACAAGCCTGCCATCCAGAAGGGCGATGCGATGCAGGCGGGCGCGATGATAAGGCAAAGGACCCGTATCAAACCGGACGGCTCGCCGGTGTTCTTTCAGGAAGATTATCGGGGCAGTCATGCTGCGCCTACGCAGAAAGACGGCGAACAGGCCAACCCTTTGCACGACATAACGACGGTATACCCGGATGATGTTTATGGGCCGATGGCTGCAAGATATTACGGACACGGCGACAAGGTCATCGATGGCCAGTCAGTAAGAATCATTCAGCAACTACGGCACAACCCCAATGCGAAAGTGACCATATATCGGGCTGTCCCGGCTGGCGTTGACGCGCAAATCAATGTGGGGGACTGGGTAACGATCAACCAGCAGTATGCGAAAATGCACGGAGAGCACGCATTGAACGGGAAATATAAGATCATCAAGAAAACCGTTTACGCCCGCGACATTTACACCGACGGGAACTCTATTAATGAGTGGGGGTACGATCCGCAGCCGGAAGTAACCAAAGAAGGAATCGCCGCCATGAAGAACCGGCAGAAGATGTATCAACCAGAGATCGCCGAAGAAAAACTGCGGCAAGATGAATCGTTGTTTGCTCAAGCGGTTGATAAGTTTTGGGATAACAAGCTGGAAACAAGCGATCCCGTCCCGGTTATGACAACCCCGCTCGTTTTAACACTTGTGGGGGCTGAAGTTCTCCCGGTTGAAATCGATATAAAAATTCTTAATAAAGTTCTCAAGGGGAAACACGGGGAAACAATAGACCTTGAAACTTTCAAGCAAGTACCGCGAAAAATCGCAGACCCGATAATGATATTAAAAAACCGTGACGAGGACGGCATGATCATCCCCGGAGAAACCGTTGTTGTTCTGGACCTGAAAGACGCTGACAAAAATACAATTATTGTTCCCATAATTTTGGACGCGGTGAGCATCGGTGTTGGCAAGGTGAATAAAATAAAATCGGTGTTTGGCAAAGGTTCGAAAACTGGGGAAAATATTCAGTGGTTTGCAACAAGAATTGCACTCGGTGATTTACTGTATGTAAACAAAAAAAGAACCACTGATCTGTTGAGTACCGCCAGACACCAATCGTCAATGGCACTCAATTTCAGTAGTTCATTTGATAAAAGTATACCAAATGAAAATGACCTTGGCAAGCTAAAATTTGAAAATCCCAACCTGTACCAGACCGCCAAAGGCTCCATCCACTGGCAGAACGGACGGGCGATCATCTCCCTGTTTGAAACCGCCGATGCCTCCACCGGAATCCATGAACTGTTCGGGCATTACATGGTGCAAAACCTTGTGGACGCAGGCAGCATGGAAGATGCCCCCGATTGGATGAAGAAAGACCGGCAGACGGCGCTGGAATGGGCCGGGGTCGCGGACTGGGACAGCGCGACGAGGGAGCAGCGGGTCGAGGCGCACGAGAAATGGGCGCGGGCGGCGGAAGCGTATGTCCGGGATGGCAAGTCGCCGTCGATTGAAATGCGCGGCGTGTTCGAACGGTTCGCGGCCTGGCTGAAGGACATCTACAAGTCGGTCACGGAACTGGGCGTGGAGCTGTCGCCCGAAATGCGCGGCGTATTTGACAGGTTGATTGCCTCCGATGAAGAAATAGAGCAGGCGGCGGCATTAAACGACTTCATGGTGGAGAACCCCAACCTGTTCGAAGGAATGTCCGAAGGGGCAAAAACCAAACTGATCGGGCAGATCGACAGCATGAAGGCGGCGGCGAAAGATATTCTTCGCGGCGAGATCATGCAGGACATATCCAGCGAACGGAAAGCGGAGATCCAGGCGGAGAGGGAAGCCGTCTTTGACCCGATAGCCGCCGATGTCGCCGCCGAGCCGCTCTATGCGGCGGCAAGGTCAATGGAAGCCTCTTTCGGCGAAACCAACAAGTTCAAACATGTCAAGGCTCAAGAGATTGCCAAAATGTTCAAGGACGACAAACTGGGCGATCTGGAGAAGATGGAATTTGAAATGATTGCCGACCAGTTCAGTCGCGAATATTCCTCCGCAGACGAACTGGCAACCAGATTGCTTGACGGGAACACTGAGCAGCAGGAAATTGCCAAGCGGATTCAAGACCATTTGCAGCAGACATTCCCCGAATCTTTCACCGATAAGGCAAATCTTCAATCACTTGCCGAAGCAGCCTTGTACAATGAGGAATCAGCCACGCTGCTGGCGATGCAATTGCAACTGCTGGCCGAAAAGCGCGGACAGATACTAAACGCGGAGGAGGCCCGCAAACAGATAGCGCAGGACAGGGAACTGGCCCGGCTGACTGCCGAAAAGGCCATGGCGAAGATGCCGCTGGATCGGGCGACCAAGCTGCTGACATGGGTCACAAACGAGCGCAGGGCGGCAGAAAAGGCCGAAAAAGCCATCGCCAAAGGGGACTGGGCGACGGCCTTCGAACAGAAGCAGATACAATTGCACAACCACGCGATGGTGATGGAGAGCCTGAAGGTCAAGCAGGAGCTGGGCAGGGCGACCCGATACCTCAAGCGGCAGCAGAAGTCCAAGGTGGACGGTTGGATTTCGCATGAGGTAAACCCGGACGGCACGGTCAGCAAAACGAATAAACATTTTTTGCAGGCGGCGGAGATTCTCCGGCGCTTTGGCTTTGCCCGCAAGGATGCGCAGAAACCGGGCCAGCCGCTGTCGGTTTACGCGCAGCAGATGGGGGAAGAAAACCCGGAAATGTGTAATATCGCCGAATGGCTGGCCTACGGCGACGAAAAGAAGGTAAAAGAACTGACCATCAGCCAGCTCCGCGACGTGGAAGGCGCGGTCAGAAACATCAAAAAGATGGCCCGGACGGGATTCAGCGCGGACGGGTTGCTGACCCTCAATAACCTGGGCGCACTCGAAACCGTCAATCAATTGAGAGAAACGGCAGAAACCGAGGTCGAGGACCGGCAGATCGATATGCCGGACAAGGTTGATCCCGGCATGACAGCACAATTAATTGCCGGGCTGCGAAAACCCGGCAAATGGATGCTGGAACTGGATGGGTTCAAGAACTTCGGCATCTGGGCGAACACTTTTTATTACAGCCTTTCCGATGCGCAGTCGTTCAAATCAAACCTGATTGCAGTGGCCTACGGCAAGCTGGAGGCGGCGTTCGAACGGGCGGGGATCGACAAGGCGCAGCGGTACCGCGACGCGCACGAGAAAACTTATATCAAAGAATGGGACACGTCCGTAACCAAGAACTATCTGCGGGCCGTATTGCTCAACATGGGTTCGGAAGGGAACATGCAGCGGCTGTTCTCGCGTTCGCCTGTCGGCATCCGTGGGGATTGGAACAAGGACGCCGTAACGGCGGTGTTGGCCAAACACCTGGACGCGAAAGAGTTTCGCCTGGCGCAGGACATCTGGGACTCCATCGACATGTATGACGAATACACGAAGATGGTAAAGCGGGTCACGGGATCGGAACTAAAGAAGGTCAACCCGCAACCGATTTCTTTTACCCTCCCGAATGGAGAAACAATCAATCTGCGGGGCGGATACTACCATCTGAAAGCCGATCCGCGTTCATCGGTGGTAGCCGAACTGCGGGAGGAGAAGGAACTCGGCAACGAACCGGGGCGGATGGCGTACCCGAACACGGGATCGTCCAAGGAGCGGGCCAAGGCGGCCAGCTACGCTGTGGACCTCGACCTGTCGAACATCTATTCTTCAGTCATGGCGCAGGCGCATGACATCGCGTTCAGGCCGGTGATGCTGGACATCAACAAGATTATGCGCAACGAACAAACGAAAGAAATCATGCGGAGAAAGCTGGGGGACGCCTCCTACCAGGCGATCCAGAAATGGATGAAGGCCGTCGGAACCGGCAAGGACAGCACGGTTGAGGGGAGCGGGTGGCTGGATCGGGCTGCCCGGTTCGTCAGGCAAAGAAGTGTTGTGGCCAATCTTTTGTTCAGGCCGGGTACCGTTCTCCAAAACGCGGCCAACCCGGCCCTATATGGGAACGCCGTCAGCGGGTTCAACAATAAGGATGCTTTGGCGGCGTATCTGAAATACGGGCTGTCGGACTATATCCCGAAGGCGCTATCCTTCAGCGACGAGGCCGAAGCCATCCGGCAGGAGGTTTATGCTCTTTCGCCCATGATGCGGGATAAGATGGAAAACCCGGACTATTCGTTGCGTGAACTGCACGGCATGAAAGGGAATTTCATGCACGAAATGGACAACGCGCTGGCAAGGGACGTTGGAGTAAAACTGTCTGTAACGCACGACAATATTGTCAAATTTGGCTCCGGCCTGCTGGCTTTCGCGGATCAGCTGACGGACATTCCCATGTGGCGGGGAGCCTACTTTAAAGCCCTTGCCGATGGCAAGACGCAAAAGGAAGCTGTCCGCCTGGCGGACACGGTGATCGAATCATCTACCGGGTCAGGCCGTACAATCGATTCCTCGCTTATGCAGATGGGAAGCCCGACAGAGAAGCTGCTGTCGATGTTCATGACCTTCATCAACACGCAGTACAACCGATGGGCGAACGAAGCCGGGATCTATATGAAAGAAAAGGACCACGCAAGGATGATCACGTTCCTGGGCACGCAGTATCTGTTGTTTGGAACGCTGTCCGCCGTTGCCTCGGTCAAACTGAAGAAAGAAGACGAGGATTGGACGGAATGGTTTGTCAAAGAGGTACTGGAATGGCCGCTGTCGATGATCCCGGTCGGCGGGTCCATGGCAAAGTATGTGGTTGACTCGTCGATGGGGTTTAAGACGTTCTCCTGGTCTGTTTCTCCTGCGGAGCGCAATATCGAACAACTTCTGGCGCTGGCCAAGAAAGGCGCGGCAGTCGCGCAAGGGAAGAAGGACCCGGAAACCATCTATGAGGATTCCATGCAGGCCGCATCGTTTTTGTTCGGCTACCCGGACCAATTCAACGATTGGTTGTGGAATCTGCATGATGTGATGGGCGGGATGGAACCAAAACCAATGGACCTGATTCGCCGCCGTCCCCGTCGCGAACGATAATCTTTGGAGGTGCAACATGCAATATCCGGCAACGGTTAATCTGCCTCGAATTCTGAAAGGAAAGACCTGGGACCCTGAACCGATCACCTACAAGCTGGACGGTGCGGCGGTGAACCTTACAGGCTGTCAGGCAACGCTGAAAATCAAGCAGGGAACCACGACATTGGTCAGTATGACTTCAACCCCTGCTGCCGGAATTACGCTCGGCGGTACGGCAGGGACGATTGCCTTGCTGCTGACGGCAACGGCAACTGCCGCCTTGACAACTTGCGCCGATGCGGTGTACGAACTGGAATTATTGCTTGCCGATTCGGCTACCGTCAGAAGTTTGATGGTTGGCAGAGTCAGTATTGTTGAGGAAGTGGCTGTGTGATGGAAGTATTAGAGATTAAAACATCGCAGGAAATTGGCGTAATTGAACTGTCGCGGGGGCCAAAGGGCGACGTGGGAGAAACTGGCCCGCAGGGGCCGCAAGGGACGAAGGGCGATAAGGGGGACACCGGTTCGCAGGGACCGCAAGGAGTCCAGGGGGCGACCGGTCCGGCCAATACGCTGTCGGTTGGGACTGTTGCCGGGGGCGATGAAGCCGGGGCAACCATCACCGGGTCTGCGCCAACCCAGACTTTAAATTTGACATTGCCAAAAGGCGATAAGGGAGATACCGGCGCAGCAGGGCCGCAGGGCCCGCAAGGCCTTCAGGGAACGCAAGGGATACAAGGCAATGCCGGGCCACAGGGGTCCCAGGGGCCACAGGGCGCAACGGGTCCGCAAGGAGAACAGGGCCTCAAGGGGGACAAGGGCGATAAGGGAGATACGGGAGCGCAGGGTTTAAAAGGGGATAAGGGCGATAAGGGAGATACCGGCTCGCAAGGGATTCAGGGGGAGCAAGGGATTCAAGGCGCTACAGGCGCGACAGGTGCTACAGGTCCAACCGGTGCAACTGGCGCTACGGGTCCCAAAGGGGACAAGGGAGACACGGGGAACACAGGCCCGCAAGGAGCAGAAGGGCCGCAGGGGATACAGGGGATTCAGGGCGCAACGGGGCCGATTGGCCTGGATTGGCACTCGGCATGGAGTAACGAACACGCTTATGTCGTAACCGATGCAGTATCCTATTTGGGTTCTTCGTGGCGATGTATCCAAAATCATACCAACCAAACCCCAACCGAAGGAGCCTACTGGACGATTATCGCCCAGAAGGGGTCTGATGGACAGGGCGCAGGCGATATGCTGAAAAGCACCTATGACTCGAACGATGATGGCAAATTCTCGGCTGATATTATTGTTGACGGAACGACAAATAAAGTTTACACAGCAACCGAGCAGAGCAAACTATCCGGTATCGCGGCAGGCGCGGAAGTCAACGTCAATGCGGATTGGGACTCGTCAAGTGGCGATTCGCAGATACTCAATAAACCAACCATCCCTACGCTGTACACCGACTCTCTAGCTCGGACCGCCTGTGTCGCCACAACGATCACCAACGGCGTGACCACTTCCGCGCCAAACCAAGATGCGGTCTTTGATGCTTTGGCAGGCAAGTCAGACACAGGCCACTCCCACACAAACGACCATGTGGCTGCGACAGTCGCGGATTCCACTTCGATTGATATGTCCATCACAGGGCAGCAGATTTCGGCGGCGGCGATTTTCGGCACTACGTCAGGGACTGTTTGCCAGGGGAACGATGGCAGGTTGTCTGATGCCAGGACTCCCGCGTCTCACGCTCACGGGAACATTACCAACGCCGGACTTGTGGGGAGTACCGCAAACATACCACTTATTACCGGAACTGGCGGAGTTGTTCAGGCAGGTTCATTCGGTACTGCTGCCGCCACTTTTTGCGTAGGAAATGACGCCAGGTTATCAGACGCACGAACACCATCGAACCACAACCTTGTCGATACCACAAAACACCCAGTTAGCGGCTTAACCGCAGGGCATTTTTTGAAAGCCACAAGTGAAAATGCTTATGGGTTTGCCGCACACGGACTTACTGCGGCAAGCGTGTCTGCACTTCCCACGGCTGGCGGTACCATGTCCGGTGCGATTGATATGGGTACGCAAGCCTTGCATAGCTTGCTTGGTGCAGCGTTTGAAACGCAGTATGCCATTACCACAACAACGGGCAATATCACTTTAGCCTGGAATAACTCTTACGTTCAAAGACAAAACGAACCAACAGGGAATATCACATACACATTTACTGCCCCGACAAATAGCCCTTGCCACTTGCAACTAAATATCTACTCGGACGGAACTTCTACGGCAAGATCGTTCACTTGGCCCTCCACGGTAAAATGGCTCGGCGTGGCATGGGCAGCGGTAGCAAACAAAAACGCCTATATAAACTTCTGGTATGATGGCACAAGTTATTGGGCGCAAGGAGTAAATGAAGCATAATGGCGATTACCTATATCGGAGCCAGCACCATACAAGCAAGCTCCTCAGGCATCACCGTCTCCGTACCAACTGGATACAGGGAAGGGGACTTCCTTCTTTTATGCACCCTTGTTGCTACGGCACAAACCATGTCAACTCCTTCGGGTTGGACCAGTGTAGGAAACTATGCCAATCTCGGGAAAAAACAATATTTTTACAAATTTGCCGCAGCCAGTGAGTCTTCTGTTGCTTTATCGGACTCCGGTTCTTGTAACTTTGGCGAAATGCTTTGTTTTCGTGGAGTTGATACAACCAGCCCTGTAAACGCTACAGCCACAGGAGACGGGCTTTCCCAGTACGACACGGACTTTTCCTTGCCTGCAATTACGACAACCGTTGCCAACTGTATGGTTTTGTTTTTTTCTGGAACTGGGGTAGTGTCTCCGGCCCCGACTCCCACAGCTCAGACATTTACCAATTACTGGTTGTCTATCACAAGTAACGGGAATTTAACCGACGGGACCAATATGCTTGGAAGGGCGGCATCAGTATCGGCATACTATTCCATTGGATTTTATCGTGGGATACAAGGAACGGCTGGGAGTACAGGCTCCCCCGTAGTCCGACCCCCGATAATAGGCGGGTCTAATGGCTCGGGCGGATATGTTGACGTCGGTTATAGCACTTATATTATCGCCTTAACCCCTGCCCCCGTACTTTACGCCGATATTTCCTATGTAGCAGCAGGGGCCATTGAAGCAAATTCAAGCGCGATAACTCTCGGTGTTCCATCTGGATACGCGGCAGGCGACTTATTGCTTATAGTAACGCTCACAGCGACCTCGGAAGCTATGTCAACACCGTCAGGCTGGGAGAGTTACGGCTCTTGCAATGGAACGGGCTGCGTATCGATTTTCTGGAGGGTAGCCACGGCGAGCGAATCATCGGTAACATTATCGGATTCAGGCTCTTGCAATATGGGCGTGATGCTTTGTTTCCGTGGAGTAAATATTACAACTCCAATTAACGGTACCAATATTGGGCTTGACTACTCAAATTACAACACGAGCCAGTCTCTGCCGGAAATTACCACTACAGTACCGGGCTGTCTGATATTGCAGATTACTAACACAGCTCAAGCAACCCCTACCCCTTCCCCTTCGTCCCAAACATTTACCAATTATTGGCTGTCTATGGTTAGCCACGGAAATTTAGCCAATGGGACCAATATGTTGGGGCGCATAGCCCCGGTATCCTCGGTTTACTACTCCTTAGGTTTTTATAGCGGGCTCAAAATTCTTGCAGGAGCTACCGGGTCCCCTGTTGTTAAATCCGCCATCAGCACCAGTGAAGACATAATATATCAAAAGTATGTTTTGGCACTCACCCCTGCAAATATTGTCTCCAGTATGAATACATTCTTCGGGAGGGTATTTTAATGTGGATTAAAGACGGAGTTAAGTTTAGCGACAGCGCTCTTCGGGCGGCGCACCCGAACACGACGTTTCCTGCCACAATCGAACAGCACAACGTCGAGGACTTCGGGTATTTTAAATTAATAGAAACACCCAGCCCGGATGCAAACGAATACGAATATGCCGAAGAAACAAAGGCCGAATTGGTGGAAGGGAATTGGGTGCAGACATGGACAATCAAGCAGCATGGGCCGGAGAAAATTCAGCAGATTTTAGTTTCGGCGGTGCAACTATGGCTGGACTCCGAAGCGCGAAAGTACGGCTACGACGATATTAAATCCGCTGTAACCTATGCCGAAGAACCAGAAGTGGTAAAATTCCAGGCGGAAGGCAAAGCGTTCCGCAAATGGCGAAGCGCAGTTTGGGCAGCTTGCTATACCATTATGGACGATGTGCTGGCAGGGAAGCGGGAGATCCCGTCAACCGCCGAACTGATGAAAGAATTACCGATATTAAGTTTATAAGGGGATGAAAAAATGAAAACAACAGACAATCAGGTATTCACGGCATCCTACAAAACATCTTCGGGCGCGGTCAAGGCATCGGCTGGACTTGTTGCGGGAATCGTCATTACAGGCGGCGTAGATGCGGCAAGTGTGACGCTTTCCAATCATGCGTCCAACAACTCTGTTCCACTCGTCATGGTCAAGGCGGCGATCAACACTACGGCAACGGCGATGCTTGCGGCTCCGGTGTATTTCTCGGCAGGAATATTTGCAACGATCACAGGGACTACACCGTCTGTCACGGTGATATACGTTTAAAAAAATAGCGGGGGTGCGGGATGAAAGAGGCGATACAGTTAATGGAGGCGGCTTTGCAGTTGGAACGGATGGCAACATTGGTATTGGTGGCGATAGGCGGCTCTGTGGTATATGTCATCTCGTACAAAATACCGCCGATGATTGCAAATACCCTCGACTCTTTGAGCAAGTCGTTGGAGCGCATTAGCGTGACGATGGCGGAACTGGTGATAAACAGCACAAGGATTGCTGCGGAAACCAATTCACATAATACCGTGCTGACGGTCCACCACGAAAATGCGCTGGAAATCAAAGGGCTGGTCGGCGATTTAGACAACAAGGTCCAAAGAAACAGCGATACATTGTACCGGATTGAAACCACGCTGCATAACAGACCCTGCATCAAGTGAGGTGATGAGGGTGATTCGTAAACTTTTGCAGGAAAACGGCGAATTATCTTTGACCCGCGTGCTGGCAGTAGTTGGGTTTCTGGCGTTTTTGATCGGCAGCGCATATTTGATCTGGCGCGGGCAAAAGTGGGACAATTACGAAACCTTTGCGACCATGACTGGCGGCGGCGGGCTGGCGACGCAAATCGCCAACAAATTCCTGAACAGCAAGTACAATTCCGAGCAAGGGAAACCTTTTTGCAAGGAGGGTGAGAAACAATGCGAACCGTAGTCATAGACCCTGGACACAGCGGCCCGGTCGAACCGGGCGCGGTCGGCCCCAGCGGAACCAGAGAAGCGGACATTAATCTGTCGGTAGCGATGATGCTGGCCAGCGAACTGGACGCGAAAGGCTTCAGTGTGATGCTGACAAGAGACGGCGACATTAATAATACGGACCTAACATGGCGGGCGCAGGTCGCGAATAATGCGAACGCTGACTGCTTTATTTCAATTCATTGCAATTCAGCCGAAAACCGGGACGCGGAAGGGTTTGAGATATTCACGTCGCCGGGGCAGACCAGTGCGGACGAATTGGCGAACGAACTGTTTATTGCGATCAGCGACGCGATGCCGGAACTTGAAGCCCGGTGCGACTGGGGCGATGGCGACGCGGATAAAGAAAGCAGGTTTACGGTACTGATGAAAACGGATTGCCCGGCGGTACTGGTGGAGCTTGAATTTATCTCGAATCCGGATGGCGAAGCAAGGCTGAACGATCATTCTTTCCGCCACCGCTACGCAAAGGCGCTGGCAATTGGGACAGAGAGGTTTCTGCGATGAAACCGGATGAATTTATTGCGTGGCTGGCGGAATACTGTCACATTGTCAGGTCCAGGGGATATTTCCCGTCGGTGTTCGTCGCGCAATCGATCCTGGAATCCGGCTGGGGAAACTCCCCGCTGACCGAGCATTTCAATTTGTGGGGCCATAAATGGCGCGAGAACGACCGATATGGTTTTGTCAGTAAAGATACACCAGAGGAAAGAAATAAAGTCATGGTGACCGAAATCCATCGCTTTAGGTCGTATCCGAGCATGGAAATTGCGGTCGGGGCATATTGCGACAAGTGGGAAGAACGCTGGAAAAATGGGCAAATGAAATACAACCCGGACTTTTCCGGGCCTCATGAATTTATTGAGTCTATCGCCGGGACGTATGCGACGGACAGCAAATACGCAGGGAAACTGCACTCGATTATTAACGATTGGGGGCTGGAACGCTTTGACAGAAAGGTGTGACCGTTGCGGAGCAATATTGACAGTAGCGACAAAAAGCCGGGAGATCGTAACGCTCAGATGTCCACGGGGTTGCAACTGCTACAAAATGAGAATTGTCCCAGTTGTGGCCAGCGACTCGGCTGGCACACTCAAGGCGGACAGACCCGAGGATTTTGTGCAAATTGCGGGTATGCAGTAAATGGATGATTGCCCATGCAAAGGATGTCGCATTGCCTGGCACGCTGACCGGAATTGTTCTTGCAGGGAATTTTGCATCGACTATATGGAATATAAGGAGGGGCTAAGGATGCTCGACGGCGAACGGAAACAGCTCGACGATGTTGTAAACAAAGTCGCATCGAAAACAACTACCACAACGATGATTTATGTGTTGATCGCAGTAATCATTGCAGCAGTGATCTGGAAGGTGCTTTGAGTGTGGACGTTAAAAAAATTTCTGTCGGCATTGCTGTGCTGCTTATTATTCTCTGGGGCGGGTATCTGCTGGGCGGGATCTTACACAGTGACGGAGCAGGAGATGCAGCAATTAGAGAGCAACTCGAAACGCTTGGGCGAAATCAACAGTTCCTTACAACTAAACTCGACGGACTCGGTAAAGACCTTGCTGAAAGTCAGCGCAGAATTGAAAGCGTCGAAGGAAGAATTACAAATGCTGAAGCAGGAGTTGACGAGGTTGCAGGGAAACTTGCTGATAGCCAAATCGCTCTCACAGAGTCAGCAGGACTTATTACAGCAAACGAACGCATCCTTCGCGCAGTTCGCGAAAGAGCAAAAGTTAAAACAGGCAAGCCTGCGCCGTGAGCGAACGCTCTGGCAGATTGTCGGGCTGGCGGCAGGGATATTTGCCGCAACCAGATAAATGACTAACCCCGGCCGCTATTCGACCGGGGTTTCCGTTTTGGGTATGTTCCGCGCTTTACCGCAGACATCATTGTTTGAATCACCCACCGTAATATTTGGCGCGTGAATGGTGGAGGCGAGGGGAATCGAACCCCTGTCCAAAAGCATCGCCACATGGCCTTCTCCGAGCGCAGTCAGTGATTTAAATTTTGCAGTCCCGGCGCCCACAGACAAGCTCCGGTTCCACTATCCTAGAAAAGTTTCCCTGTCGGTCCTCCAGGAGTCAGACCTTGAGGTATCTCGCATTGCGGCGCTCTGGTCCCCTGCCGCGAGAAGAGCGGGGGCAGAACGTTAGCAGACTAAGCTGCTAAAGCGTATTCGTTGTTTGCAGTTAGCAAGTTCCACCGTATTGCGGGCTGGTGGGATCCCGGCTCGCTTACCATGCCACAACTGCCCCTGTCGAAACCAGTACGCCCCCGTGTGAGGGTCGACGGTTGGCAAACAAGAAGGCTCAACATGTGACAAATTCATTATATCACAATAACGGTCGTCGGAGAAGGTCTTATTGGCGTTGCCGGTCCCGCAGAACGCGCTCGACTTCCCGTTTCGAGTCATGCTCGGCGGCAGCCTGCCGTTTGTCGTAAAGGTCTTTGCCGCTGGCTAGAGCCAGTTCGACTTTGGCCAGCCCGTGAGAAAGGTACAGTTTCAGCGGGATTAGAGTGTAGCCTTTTTGCCGCGTCTTTCCCAGTAGGCGAACGATTTCTGCTTTATGCATCAGCAGTTTGCGGTTTCGACGGGGCTCATGATTGAAGCGGTTTCCTTGTTCATAGGGACTGATGTGGGCGCTGATCAGAAACAGTTCGCCGTTTTCAACTTTTCCGTAGGAATCGGTTAAATTGGCCCGCCCGCCCCGTAGTGATTTTATTTCCGTTCCAGTCAGCACGATACCGGCTTCAAATGTTTCATGAATGTGATATTCGTGCCGGGCCCTACGGTTTTCGGCGACGATTTTTATGCTTTGATTTTTCCCCGGCAATGGGTTTCACCTCTTTACCTGATCCGTTTCTTTTATTGTTGGCCGGTGTTGACTTGCGACTTGAGCGACTAACGCCGGAAGATTTTTGGCGTTTTGAGTTGGCGTCGGAAGACAGGATGAAATCGAGATTCTTTTCCGCAGCGCTCGCTTTGATGAGTTGGACTGTCACGGCATCGCCAATTCGAAAACGCTTTTTGAGACGATCGCCAAGCAGGCAGTGCTGATCCTCAATGTACTGGTAATAATCATCTTCCATGGAAGAGATGTGAACTAAGCCTTCCACGCCATTTTCCAGTTCGACAAAGAAGCCAAAACCGGTTACGCCCGAAACAATGGCCGGGAATTGTTCGCCGATAAATTGTTCCATATATTCGGCGGTTTTCATATCGACAGATTCACGCTCGGCTTCGGTCGCAGCCCGTTCCCGGTCGGAAGAGTCCGCTGCAATCTGGGGCAGCAACTGTAACAATTGTTCGCGGCGTTTGGCTGGCAGCGGTCCGGCAAGAGTTTCTCGCAGGAGCCGGTGTACAATCAGATCCGGATAGCGGCGGATGGGTGAAGTGAAGTGGGTATAGAACTTGGCGGCCAAGCCGAAGTGTCCACTGTTTTCCGCTTCATAGCGGGCCTGCTTCAACGAACGGAGCATGAGGGTCGACACCATTTTTTCCTCGGGGCGTCCTTCCATTCCTGCCAGCGCTTTTTGCAGATCCATCGGTTTGACATCGATCCAGGTTCCGACGCGCTGCCCGAAACTTCTCAATAGATCAGCAAGTTTGGCCATTTTCTCCGGGTCGGGATCGGCATGGACGCGATAGACGAACGGGATTTCCCGGTTGCTCATATGTTCAGCGATGGTTTCATTGGCGGCTAGCATGAACTCTTCAATAATCGATTCCGCTACCGAGCGGACTCGTTTCTCAAGTCGGAGCGTTCGGCCCTGATCATCGAGAATGACTTTGATTTCCGGCAGGTCAAAATCTATTGCGCCCCGACGGATGCGTTTTTGACGTAGTGAAGCGGCCAGTTGCTCCATGACTTCAAGCATGGGGACGAGAGGGGCGTACTGCTCGCGTAATTTTGCATCTTTCTCAGCCAGAATTTGGCGAACGATGGTGTAGCTGAGGCGGGTGCGGACGCGAATGACGCTGGGGAATATTTCATAGCGGATGATCCGTCCGCTGCTGTCAATGTCCATCGTAGCGGAGAACGTCAGGCGGTCTTCGCCCTGGGTCAGGCTGCAGATTCCATTGGAAAGGCGGTGTGGCAGCATGGGAATGACGCGGTCGACAAGGTAGACGCTGGTTCCGCGTTGCCGGGCCTCCTGATCCAGCGGGTTGTTCTCTCTGACATAATGACTGACGTCGGCGATATGAACGCCCAGTCGAAAAACGCCTGGCCCGATGGCCTCGACATGCACGGCATCATCCAGGTCTTTGGCATCTTCACCGTCGATGGTAACGATCGCCAGTTGGCGCAAATCCTGACGTCCATTTAATTCTTCGGGCGAGATCAGCGTTGGAATTCGTTCGGCTGCTTCAACGACTGCCGCAGGGAAATCAGACGGCAGCTGGTGGGTTGCCATCACTGTGAGCACGTCAACCCCCGGTGCGCCGATTTTGCCAAGAATTTTTATTACTTTTCCTTCGGCCTTTTTCCCCCGTTCAGGCCAGCGGGTGATTTCAACAATGACTTGATCGCCGGACTGCGCCCCCTGATATGATTTTTTAGGGATTGATACAGCGATATTAATCTTGGCATCGCTAGGGTTGATTGAAGCAAAGCCGCGGTTGATTGTAAAAGTCCCGACGACGGTGCTATTGGCATGCTGCAGGATTTTGACGATTTCGCCCTGCAGTTTGCGACCGGCTAAAACCGAGACGCTCTGCAAACGGACCCGGACTTGGTCGCCATGCATGGCATCGAGCATCGCTTCCCGGGGGATATAGACATCGGCTTCAATCGGATCGGGAGTAATGACAAAGCCAAACCCCTTGCCTGACATCTGGAGCCGACCTTCAATGAATTTTTCAGTGCTGCCGGCGTTTTTATTCATGTCGGATCCACGATGAAAACTTTGGCCGTGCCTTGAGCGGTAATCGTTCCATCGGGCATTTCAATCGAACCTGCAGTTTCGAAAATCTTGCCTTTCTGTCCGGAAATTCTTCCTTTGATCAACAACGGAACTCCGAGCGGAGTGGGTTTGAGATAGCGGATTTCCAGCCTGGCCGTTACTGCCTTCAGACCTTTGGCATACAAATATCGCGCCATGATTTCATCCAGCAGGGTGCTCACGATTCCACCATGCATGATCCCGTCATAGCCCTGATGTTGGGGCAAGCCGGTAAAATGGCTGATGTAAGTGTCGTTTTCTTCGGAAAAACTGAGTTTCAGACCGAATGGATTTTGGGGACCACAGGCAAAACACCACTGGTTGCGGTCTTCATTTTTGGTGTTCATATTTCCATTATCCATTTACATTCTCCTCTTATTTTCTATATATATGCTTCATTCCATCCAGGGGGGCTTTTTGCCAATGTCGCGGATCGTCAGGCAATGGTTGCAAGTCGGATAAATTATATTGATCTGAATTTGTCAGGTATTGTTTGGAAAATCCCAGGGGGAACTCATAAACTTCTCCAGTTGCCGTCCGGTGGAGTCGTTCAACCTGACGAAGCGTGTCGGCACGTCTTTCGACAGCCATGTCCTCAGCCGGAGTGCGCTTTTTCCAGACTGATGCCATGGAATCAAGCACAGGCTGTAACGAATTTCCAGGTTGAATCAGCATTGAAAGGTCTTCGGCCCGGCCTTTGCGACATTCTTTCTCATAGGATGCTGAGAGTTTGAAATTGCGACCAAGCTGGAGCAATTCCGGCAACTGTTGGTCAAGGCGACCTTTGGCAGCGGTAATGCCATAAAATAAATATCCCATGCCGATTCCGCCGCCAGGCGCACTGCGATATTCAGGCGAAGGGACTGTAGTGATGGCAAGCAATCCTTCGCCAAGTTGATTATCCTGGACGAACAAAAACCGGATGATTGCCGTCTGGGTATCCGGATATTCAAGCGCATTCTTTTGCGGAGTTGCTGAAATTGGTTCGACAACTCTGAGTCCAGGGCGATCAGGCAGAAAGTCGCGCATTGTTTTCATCTGGAGAATCTGAGGCAAAAAGCGGACGAAATTTTCCGGTGTCAATGGGTTGACGATCGGCATATCCCGGCGGGTTAATGAATGACCGCTAAGGGTTTCATATTGAAGGTCGCTCAATTTTTGATCCTGACTCATGTATACCGGACCAAAACGGGGGAAGAAGAAAAGTTGTTGCAACGGGTCTGCCGGGTTGCGTAAAAACAGGGTCAGGGTATCACAATCACCGGCTCGTGTGAGAAGCCACTGTGAAGGGATTTCGAAGATGAACTGCGGTTCCGGCTTGGCAATGTGAGTTTGTTTTGAGGGTTTTTTTGCGGCAAGGGCATTAAGCGGTATTACTAAGATTAACAGGAGAAATATGAATATGCGAAATGCACTGCAATTGTGGAGCTGGTTTGTCATAAATCCAGGGTCACTCCTTTCTGAAGGGCGTTGCCAGAAATACATTAATCTTTTCAAAAACAGTTTCCCGCTCGATATCCAATGTTACGACATGGCCGGATTTTTCCAGCCAAAAAAGTTCTTTGTGCGCTGTCGTTAAGTTTTCATATATCAACGAAGCACTTTCCGGGCGGACTGTATGTTCACGCCGTGATTGCAGCACCAGGGTGGGGCAGGTAATGAGGGGCAGTTCAGCCTGTACCGAACGGATCAGATCCAACAGGCTTGATAAGCTGGATAAGGGAGTCTGGTCGTATCCGATAAAGTATTTTGGGTCAACATCATAGTCGCGTTGCTTTTTGGTGATAAAACGCCGAAATAATCGATATAACGGCAGAAATGAAATTTGACGGTTAGCCAGAAAGATGGGCGCACTTAATGATACCACACGGGCCAGCGGATAATTTGCTGCCAGTTTCAGTGACAGCAGTCCTCCCATCGATAGACCGACGACATTTATTTCATTACATAGGCCATTTAGAATGTGCCAACCGTCGACGACAGCTCCATACCAATGACGCCAGTCGGTTTGCTCCATGTCCTGCACGGTCGTTCCGTGGCCCGGCAGGCGAATTCCAAGCACCGTAAAGCCCAGGTTGCCGAGATGTTCGCCGAGTAGCCGCATTTCCGCGGGCGATCCGGTAAACCCATGCACCAATAATGCTCCGCGTGCCCCTCCTTTGATCAGAAAAGGCTCCGCGCCGGGAATGATTTTCAGATTATCAACAACCGCCAACAATATTTCCTCCCTAATCGCTATTGCAAGGATTCCACGGACAACCTCCCAAACCCTGCATGGAGTAGTGTATAATAATAAATTCGATTTGTTCTGCCATCGGTTATGCTTATTTGAAGCAGGCGTTCGGCGAAGCGGCTGTTCCAGCGAGGGCCGGAAAAATTAATAGTGAGACCCGATTCGAATAACAGCAATTGCAAAGCCCCGGCAAAAGCCGGGGCTTTATCAAGCGTGATTCTATTCTGGGGCTAGTTGTTATATTTGTTTATTGATTGATTAATTTGACCAGAATTCCACCGTATTGATAAATTACCGGGCCAAATACGAGAGAAACCACGGTCATCAATTTAATCAGGATATTCATCGCCGGAGAAGATGTGTCTTTAAAAGGGTCGCCGACCGTATCGCCAACAACTGCCGCTTTGTGGGCAAAGCTGCCTTTTCCTCCATGGGCGCCACCTTCGATGTATTTTTTGGCATTATCCCATGCTCCGCCGGCATTGGCCATGAAGATCGCCATCATGACACCGGTTACCAGTGCGCCGGCAATGAATCCGGCCAAAGCATCAGCACCGAGGAACAAACCCATTAAGAGTGGCAAGACTACTGCAAGGGAGCCAGGCAGGAGCATTTTATTCAACGCTGCGGTGGTGGAAATATCAACGCATTTGGCATGCTCCGGGATACCGGTGCCTTCCATCAGACCTGGAATTTCGCGGAACTGTCGACGCACTTCTTCAATCATTTCATAGGCCGCGTCGCCAACCGCTTCCATGGTCAGCGCCGAGAACAGGAACGGAATCATCGCTCCTATCAAAACGCCTGCCAGTGTCAGAGGATTCAACAGGTTAATGACTTCCAGTTTTACGACTTGAGCATAGGAGGCAAACAAAGCGAGAGCAGTGAGCGCTGCCGAGCCGATGGCAAAACCTTTGGCAATAGCGGCAGTGGTGTTGCCGACTGCATCCAGCTTGTCAGTGATTTCACGCACACTGTGCGGTAACTCGGCCATTTCGGCAATCCCACCGGCATTATCGGAAATTGGGCCATAGGCATCGACCGCAACAGTGATTCCGGTAGTGGAGAGCATTCCGACCGCTGCCAGTGAAATTCCATAGAGCCCGAGCAGGGGATTACCGGCGCCACCCATGATGTAGTAAGAAACCAGCATGCCGGAGGCAATAAAGACTGTTGGCCAAACTGTTGAGTACATTCCTACGGCCATACCGGAGATCAATGTGGTTGCGGGGCCAGTTTCCGACTGATGAGCGATATTTTTTACATGACTGAAGTCACCGGAGGTATAAATTTCAGTGATCTTGCCAATGGCCATTCCACAGACCAAGCCGGCGCTTACGGCGCCGAAGGCCCGCATGTCTCCAAAGATTATCTGGCTGAGAACTCCGGATGCGATGACGGTCAAGCCGCCGGCAATGTAAGTTCCAATGTTTAAAGCATATTGAGGATTGTCTGATTTACTGGATCGACTGACCTGGATTCCAATAATTGAAGCAATCAGGCCGATGCCGCAGATGGAGAAAGCGAATAAGACGCCTTCGCCGCCTTTGAACAGCAAGGCGCCCAGCGTAAACGCACCAATGATTGAGCCCGCATAGGATTCAAAAAGGTCGGCGCCCATGCCGGCAACGTCACCGACGTTATCGCCGACATTGTCGGCAATAACTGCAGGGTTACGGGGATCATCTTCGGGGATTCCGGCTTCAACTTTTCCGACCAGATCAGCTCCGACATCAGCAGCTTTGGTATAAATACCGCCGCCAACACGGGCAAACAGCGCAATCGAACTTGCGCCAAGACTAAACCCGGCAATGTGTTCAACGCTTTGGCCAAAAAGGATAAAAAATGTTCCCAACCCAAGCATTCCAAGGCCGGCAACCGACATACCCATGACAGCGCCTCCGGAAAAAGCGATTTTGAGAGCCTCGGACATTCCGAACCTTGCAGCGGCAGCAGTTCTCACATTAGCTTTGGTAGCCACCTGCATGCCAATATAACCTGCAAGCAGTGAGCAAAAAGCTCCGCCTAAAAAGCAAATGGCCGCTTGCCAGCTGATGGCAAAAGTCAGGATGACAAACACCAGGGAAACAAAAACTGCCAGATACCGGTATTGACGATATAAAAAAGCCATGGCTCCTTCGTGAATGTACCCGGCGATTTGCTGCATGCGGGCAGTGCCTGCGTCCATTTTATTGATGCCGGAACTCAAAAAGAAACCGAACAACAGGGCCAGCGCACCGCTCAAAGTAGCCAGGATCAGATAGTTCTCCAAAATAGCATCCTCCTTTAAATTGGTTGAATATTTCAGATAAAACAGTTAAATAACTGTGATAAATGGATGAAATAGACTACTCCAAACAACGAATTTTTTGATATATGCAACCTGCTGTTTCTGCAAAAAAGCGGCGGCACGACTGCACCGCCACTTTTTGGAACAGAAAGCAGGGTTACTGCATCAGTCGGACAAGCGCCATGGTTACGGCGCCAAAGAGAACTCCCAGAACCATTGTGGCCTTAACCAGCATTGCGTCCAGCCCTTTTTTCTTTCCACCAAACAGGGTTTCAGCCCCTCCGGCAATAGAACCGGACAGTCCGGCGCTTTTTCCCGACTGTAGAACAACGACTGCAATCAACGCAATGCAGATGACAGCCTCAACAACCATCAATAATGTCAGCACTATTTCGGCACCCCCCCAACTTTACTGTTACATTTTATCACAGGCTCTTTCGGCTTGACAATCGCTTTGATGATAAATTTTCAATAAAAAGCAGGCTGCCTTTTGGCTGAGCCTGCAAAACGAAAGAAATTAAGTGGGTTGCGACGCCATTACTTTTTTAAATTGTAAAATACTTTGGAGCCGCCAAACTGTGCCACACAACCAAGCATTTCTTCAATTCGGAGCAGTTGATTGTATTTTGCCACCCGGTCGGTTCGGGCCGGAGCGCCGGTTTTGATCTGTCCGGCGTTGGTTGCGACCGCAATGTCGGCAATGGTCGAATCTTCGGTTTCGCCCGAACGATGGGAGACAACCGCTGTGTATCCGGCCCGTTTGGCCATTTCGATTGTATCGAACGTTTCGGTCAAGGTTCCGATTTGATTGACTTTGATCAGGATCGAGTTGGCGGTGCCGGTTTTGATGCCGCGAGCCAGCCGTTCGGTGCTGGTGACAAACAGATCATCGCCGACGATTTGAATTTTGTTGCCCAGTTTTTCTGTCATCAGCTTCCAGCCGTCCCAGTCGTCTTCAGCCAAACCGTCTTCAATCGAAATAACAGGGTACTTTTCAACCAGTTGAGCGTAGAAATCGACCATTTCTGCCGAGGTTTTCACCACCCCTTCACCTTCGAGGTGATAATGGCCATCCTTGAAAAATTCTGAAGCAGCAGGGTCAAGAGCGATGAAAATATCCTGTCCGGGTTTGTAGCCAGCCTTTTCAATGGCGGCTACAATGACTTGAATGGCTTCTTCATTGGATTTCAGATTGGGAGCAAATCCGCCCTCATCGCCAATCGAAGTGCTGAGTTTCTTTGCTTTCAGAACAGATTTGAGCGTATGGTAGATTTCGACACACATCCGCAGCGCTTCGGCAAACGAAGTCGCGCCGACAGGCATAATCATAAACTCCTGGATATCTACGTTATTATCTGCATGTTTGCCGCCGTTAAGGATGTTCATCATCGGAACCGGAAGCTGTTTGGCATTAAATCCGCCAAGATATTGGTAAAGCGGCATTCCCAGCGAAGAAGCCGCGGCTTTGGCCACGGCCATGGAAACACCGAGAATGGCATTGGCGCCTAACCGGCCTTTATTGGGTGTGCCATCCAGTTCAATCATTGCCTGGTCGATGGCGGTTTGGTCAATCGCGTCCATCCCGATAATTTCCGGACCAATTTCACAGTTGACATTCTCGACTGCCTGTCGGACTCCTTTGCCCATATAACGGTCAGCTTCACCATCGCGAAGTTCGACCGCTTCATGAGTTCCGGTAGATGCTCCTGACGGAACGGCTGCCCGGCCAAGGGAACCGTCCTCCAGAACCACGTCGACTTCAATGGTCGGATTACCGCGGGAATCGAGAATCTCACGGGCAAATACGTCTTCAATAAGCATGGTTTCACCTCTTAATTTTTCTACTATCGTCATTTTACAATCAGACTTCGTCCGGTCATGGCAATAGGTTGTTTCAGACCTGCAAGGTCAAGAATGGTTGGAGCAATGTCGGCTAGGATTCCAGGTTGAAGGGTGGAATTTTTATAGGAATTTGATATCAAAGTCAGCGGTACTTTGTTGGTCGTATGCTGGGTAAAAGGCTCTCGGGAAAATGGATCCAGCATCATTTCGGCGTTTCCATGATCTGATGTGATCAGCAGAGAACTTCCACTTTCCATGCTGGCATTTGCAATTCGGCCGATGCACTCGTCCACGGCTTTTACCGCTTTGATTACTGCAGGCATTACCCCGGTATGACCGACCATGTCACCGTTGGCAAAATTACAGACTATCAAATCATACTGACCGAAACGGATCGCTGCCAGTATTGCTTCCGTAAGTTCCAGCGCACTCATTTCCGGCTGCAGGTCATAAGTTGCAACTTTGGGCGAAGGAATCATTTTTCGGGCTTCTCCCGCGTAGGGGGTTTCTTCGCCCCCATTAAAAAAGTAGGTGACATGGGCATATTTTTCAGTTTCGGCGATTCGGAGCTGTTTATAACCGGCCTGGCTGAAAAGCTCGCCCAAAGTGTCTTTCAGGTACTGGGGCGGAAACGCAACAGGAACGGAAAAGGTTTCATCATATTGGGTGAGAGAAGCATAATGAACAGGAAAAAAACCGTTGCGGCGGCTGAAGTCTTTGAAGTCAGGCAGGATAAAAGTCCGGGTCAACTGACGCGCCCGGTCCGGGCGGAAATTGAAAAATATGATCCCATCGTTGGCCTGAATTCTGCAACCCGGGCAAGAAGATACTATTGTGGGCAGCACAAACTCATCCGTTTCGCCCCTTGCATAGGCATCGATGACAGCCTGGCGGGCAGTGGGGGAATGAGCTCCTTCGCGGTAAACCAGGGCAGCATAAGCTTTTTCAGTTCTTTCCCAACGTTTGTCACGATCCATGGCGTAATAGCGGCCAATAATGGTTGCGATTCGGCCGACCCCAATTTCTTGCATTTGCTGTTCCAGCTCATCCACAAATAAGTTGGCGGAGGACGGCGCCGTATCCCGACCATCCAAGAATGCGTGCACACAGACATTTTCGATGTTGTGCAGTTTTGCCAGTTGAACCAGGGCGACAACATGGTTGATATGACTGTGAACGCCACCGTCAGACAAGAGTCCCATAAGGTGGAGGGACGTGCCGGCTCTCTTGACCTGAAGAAAGGTTTCCACCAAGACTGGATTCATGAAAAAGTCGCCGTCGCGGATTGATTTGGATATCCGGGTCAATTCCTGATAGACGATTCTTCCGGACCCGATATTCAGATGACCGACTTCCGAGTTGCCCATCTGTCCGTCAGGCAAACCAACAGCTTCCCCGGAACAATCAAGGGAAGTTGTAGGATACTCACGCATCATTTTCGAGATATTCGGCGTTCCGGCCACTAAGATGGCATTGGAAGGATCATCGGAACGGCCAATGCCCCAGCCATCAAGAATTGCAAGAATAATAGGCGTTTTTAATCCAGCCAAAACAGGGTCTCCTTCGAATAACTTCTTCATTATAGATGGGTTATTTATTGGTTGCCGCCGCAAAGTTGGCAATTCGGGCGAATTCAGCAACTTTAAGGCTGGCGCCGCCAACCAGCGCGCCGTCTATGTCGCTGCAGGACATCAATTCATCGATATTGTCCGGTTTTACGCTGCCGCCGTACTGGATGCGTATCGAATCGGCAACATAAGTCCCGAGCATTCCCGTAATTGTGAGCCGGATAAATGAACAGACAGCATTGGCATCAGCGGCCGAAGCAGTCCGCCCCGTGCCGATGGCCCATACAGGCTCGTAGGCAATGACGATATTTCTGGCGTTTTCCGGAGTTAGAGATGCTAAACCGATTTTTATCTGACGGTTGATTACACTGGAAGTGATTCCGGCTTCCCGTTCGGATAAAGATTCTCCAACACAGACGATAGGGATCAGATTGACAGTCAAAGCAGCTTTGATTTTGCGGTTGACATTTTCATCTGTTTCGGCAAAATACTGACGGCGTTCGGAATGACCTATAATGACGTACTCACAACCGGCATCCTTGAGCATGACCGGGGACGTTTCGCCTGTGAAAGCGCCTTTGTCTTCCCAGTGGACGTTCTGGGCGCCAAGCCTGATATTGGTTCCCGCCAACAATGGTTTTACTGCAGATAATGCAGTAAAAGCGGGACAAATCAAAATTTCCCGATCAGAGAGCTCGTTGGTCATTGGGATCAAGGCCTGAACCAGTTCGGTCGATTCGTCAATGGTATTGAACATTTTCCAGTTTCCGGCAATGACCGGTTTTCGTTTACTGTGCACGGAAAAACACTTCCTATAAAATTATTTTATCGAGCAAGGCAGCTACGCCAGGCAATACTTTTCCTTCGAGAAATTCAAGCGAAGCACCTCCACCGGTTGAAATGTGGGTGATTTTATCAGCAAGGCCGGCCTTTTCCAACGCGGCAACTGAATCGCCGCCACCTACGATGCTTGTGGCATTTGATTTTGCCACAGCCCGGGCGACTGCTTCAGTTCCTTTTGCAAAAGCATCCATTTCAAAAACCCCCATGGGTCCGTTCCAGACTATGGTTTTAGCATCGGACAGTGCTTCTGCAAAAGCGGCTGAAGAAACAGGCCCAATATCCAGAGCCATTTCTTCCGGACCGATTGCATTGACTGAGACTGTTCGCCAGGAAGCGTCAGGGGCAAATTTGTCTGCGACGATGACATCAGTGGGAAGTAACATACGGACGCCTTTTACTTTCGCCTGATTGATCAAATCTTCGGCCAGGGGAACCTTATCCGTTTCGACCAGGGATTTGCCGACCGAGAAACCTTGGGCGACAAAAAACGTATTGGCCATGCCGCCACCGATCAGAAGCACATCGACTTTACCCAACAAATTGGCAATGACGCCAATTTTGTCAGAGACTTTTGCGCCGCCGATAATTGCAGCGTAAGGACGTTCGGGATTCGTCACCGCTCGTCCGAGAAAATTCAGTTCTTTTTCCATCAAAAAACCAGCAACAGTTGGAAGGAATCTGGTGATTCCTTCCACTGAAGCATGAGCCCGGTGAGATACTCCAAAAGCGTCGTTTACCGAAATATCAGCAAGAGCGGCCAGCTTTCCGGCAAATTCGGGATCGTTTTTCTCTTCTTCGGCGTGGAAACGCAGATTCTCCAGCATCAATACCTGGCCCGGCTTTAATCCGGCTGCCATGCCTTCAGTATCCGTTCCTACGCAATCAGGGGCGAAATCGACCTCGGTGCCCAACAGGGAGGCGAGGTGTTTGGCAATGGGAGCCAGAGAAAACTCAGCGGCAGGGCCTCCCTTGGGTCGGCCGAGATGAGCTGCCAATACCAGAGAAGCGCCTTGCTCCAGCAAATACCTTAAAGTTGGCAATGTGGCTGTGATTCGGGTATCATCAGTGATATTTCCGGCTTTGTCCATGGGAACATTATAGTCAACCCTGACAAAAACCCGCTTACCTTTGAAATCAAGATCGCGGATTGTTTTTTTGTTCACGGACAGCTCCTCCTACAGTCCCTTTTTGCCGACATACGAAATCAAATCGACAACTCGGTTGGAATAACCCCATTCATTGTCATACCAACCGATGACTTTCAATAGAGTTCCGTCCACAACCATGGTAGAAAGGGCATCGACGATACAGGAGTAGGGATTGCCGTTAAAATCTTTTGAAACCAGCGGCTCGTCGCAGAAAGAGAGAATGCCTTTCATTGGTCCTTCAGCAGCGGTTTTCAGGGCGGAATTGACTTCTTCAGCCGTGACGGGATGGCTCAGTTCAGCAACGAGGTCGGTGAGCGAAACATTGGGTGTAGGCACCCGCAGCGCAAAACCATTCAGTTTGCCTTTTAATTCCGGTAATACCAAGGCGACAGCTTTTGCAGCGCCGGTAGTCGTTGGAATGATCGACATGGCTGCCGCGCGGGCCCGCCGCAGATCTTGATGCGGCAAATCAAGGATCTTTTGATCATTGGTGTAGGAATGAACCGTTGTCATCATGCCGTGCTTGATGCCGAAAGATTCGTGCACGACTTTGGCCATGGGGGCCAGGCAGTTGGTGGTGCAGGAAGCGTTTGAAAGGATATGGTGTTTGGCGGCATCATATTTGTCTTCGTTTACGCCCATGACTATGGTAATGTCTTCGCCTTTGGCCGGAGCAGAGATGATCACTTTTTTTGCGCCGGCTTTAAGATGGGCGGCAGCTTTATCTGAATCCGTGAAGAGACCGGTTGATTCAACGACTACTTCAATGCCAAGCGAGCCCCAGGGTAAAAGCGCAGGGTCTCGTTCGGCCAATACTTTGATTGCCTTGCCATTAACAACAATCGTATCTTTCTCCGCTTTCACGTCAGCATCGAGAATCCCATGGACCGAATCATATTTGAGCAGATGAGCCAGTGTTTTCGAGTCAGTCAGGTCGTTGACGGCAATGATTTCCAAATCGGGATTTGAAAGGGCCGCCCGGAACACATTACGGCCAATGCGACCAAACCCGTTGATTCCTACTTTGATTGTCATGAATAGTTCCTCCAATCATATTGTTTTTATCAGACAAACTTACATCGACTTAAAAAATTCGGCAAACTCATCCGACTTCCTGCCGAATTTGCAAATGCAATCAAGTTTATAATATATATTCGCCATTTATTACTATTTTCCTGCCGGAAGTGAAACGGCAGATTGGACAAGGCAAGGAAAATCTGGGAGAATAGACAATAATAGTGGCTATTATGAAGAGTTACCATGAATAATGTTCTGAATATGGCAGTGCCTGTTTTTAAAGGAGGACTTTTCTTGTACTCCGTGGTGATTATTATTATTACGTTATCGGCGGTTGTGGTTTTGATGCATCGGAAAGTGGAAATTGGTCACGCCATGCTGGCTGGTTCTATCCTGCTGACCGCATTGACGGTATCCTCACCCCTGCTGTTCTTTCAATCTGTTGTTGCAACGGGCCGACATCCGAATACATGGGAGATTCTGGTGGCACTATTTTTTGTTATGTGTTTGGAATTTCAGCTTCGTACCAGTGGACTGCTGGATGGCCTGATGTCAGCCGCCAGGTCTAAACAGATCAGTGATAAGGTTTTGTTGGCAGGGATTCCGGCATTCCTGGGATTTCTTCCTTCTATGGGAGGCGCGCTTTTTTCTGCGCCGATGGTTGAAAACGCCAGCCGGAAGTATAAAATGAGTCCTGAACAAAAAACTACTGTCAATTATTGGTTTCGCCATATATGGGAATTTGTGAACCCGATTACTCCCAGTTTGCTGTTGGTCGGGCAAATCACGCATATCGCGTTGCCGGACCTGATCGGGTCGATGGGCTGGTTTGTGGTGGCAGCCGTCGTGATAGGCTGGATTGTATGTCTTTCGGGTTTAAGGGAAGTTAAAGAGGGAAAAAATGAAAATGAGACGGCAGCCCTAAGCGGAGAATTTGTTCCGCTTAGGAAAGGAATGAATTCGATCCTCTTGACGGCTGGTCCGATATTACTCAATCTTTTTTTGGTCGTGGCATTGCATCTTGCTGCTTCAGCTTCCATGGCTATTGTTGTAATGCTGATGATATTGGTCCTAAAGCAAAAATTTGCCAATGTCAGGAAGATGTTTCGTCATGGAATGGATAAGAAGCTGCTCTGGGGAGTCGGCAGCGTGCTGCTGTTTCAGCAAGTGCTCCAGGACACAGGGATTCTCGGCGGAGTTGTTGATATGTTGGAGACCTATCGGATTTCGCCAATGATTGTGGCGGCGGCCCTTGCCTTTTCCAGTGGAATCCTGACCGGAACTTCAAGTGGCTTTGTGGCACTCTCGATGCCGATCATTGTTGCGCTGGCCCCGGGAGACATTGCGACGGTTACCGTCGGTTTTGTTGTCGGGACAGCCGGCCAGATGCTTTCGCCAATGCATCTTTGTTTTCTTGTGACACTCAAATATTTTCGTGCTGATTTTACAGGCAGCATAAAGCCCATCGCCATTATGGAAATGATGATGATCGGATTGCTTTTCTTGCGGTACGGGGTTTTTAGCAGGATTTAAAAATCGGGTCTCGAAGAAAATGAATAAGTATATTTTCAGTCAGTCTTGCTAATATTTTGATTGAAAGTGCTTC
>Ga0351945_1008_pt1 | contig 30750 bp, 22 predicted proteins | sample BONcelT113001F14_FD_205814 | JGI IMG/M metagenome (GOLD analysis project Ga0351945, IMG submission 205814) | Enriched cells from coal bed in the Powder River Basin, Montana, United States - BONCAT cells T11 rep3 HSBNCT.T11.300.1.F14 ... | reverse complement strand
CACGTTGAAATCCTGGCTGCCCGATACAGTTACTCGGGCATGACAAATAGAATTTGCGAGAGCATCAGCTATCGAATCATGCCGAGGATATTGAGGCTGAAGTATGTGCCTAGTGTATATTTCGGGAGTATGAATTTAAAACATGCTAATTTCAAGCATTTTTGTCTGCCTCTGAGGTGCTCATTGCCCTCTGACCATACCGATCCTGCCATCGTTTTCGTTAAAGTTTTTTGGTAACCCGCCGATAAAAAGAAGAAGGTGGTGGAGAACCGTCTCACCACTGAAGATGTTTTTCAATTTCTAAACAAGCGAGGTACCGGTGGCAGCCGACGACAAGCAGAAGATCCTATTGGAAAGTGGCACGAACGAGCTTGAAATCGTTGAGTTCCGGATCGATGAGCTGGACGCGAATGGCGAAACCGTTCCCTGTTACTATGGGGTGAATGTGGCCAAGGTGCGGGAGATTATCCGTCGTCCCAAGACCTGGAGGATACCCAACAGTCATCCTGCCGTTGAAGGGATGATGCAGTTGCGGGACAGTGTCCTGGCGGTTATCAACCTATCCTATGTGCTTGGCAAAAACAACCAGGAACTGACTCCTGATCGGGTAGTGGTACTTGAATTCAACCGCATGAATGTCGGAATCCTCGTACACTCTGTTTCAAGCATCTACCGGATTTCCTGGGAGCGGGTGGAGCCGCCGGTGAAGATGATTAACAGCGCTAATGTCACCGGCGTAGTTAAGATGGATGACCGGATCATCCTGATTCTTGATTTTGAGAAGATTGTTGCCGAAATATGCGGGCAGGATGTGCTGTACCGGATCGGCGATGAGCAGATGACAAAGGAACTGACCCTGGATCGGAGCACACGTCGCATTCTTGTGGCCGATGACTCACGATTCATCCGCAGCAGTATCTGTTCGTCGCTCCGTGCTGCGGGGTACCAGGTGGAAGAGGCGGAAAACGGTTCGGACGCATGGGAGATGATTACTGCCATGCTGCAGCGTTGCAGCAAAGATGGGGCTCACTATAGCCGGGAATTCGACATGCTCATAACCGATATTGAAATGCCGAAAATGGACGGCTTGCACCTCACCGCCCTGATCAGAAAAGAAGAAGCCTTGCGGGACTTGCCCGTTCTCCTCTTCTCGTCGCTTGCCAGTGAAGACAACAAACGCAAATGGCGCGATCTGGGCGCCAACGATATTGTCACGAAGCCAGACCTGCCGAATCTTGTTGCACTAGCCGACAGTCTGTTGCACTAGGAGTCCGACAGGCTCCTGGCCCTGCCGCACCGGATATCATCTCAAAAAAGGTCTGCTCATGCAGGCCTTTTTTCGAAATAACATTAATTTTCTTCCAGTCGGAGCTATTGCATGTGATAGTACACTCATACTGGAATCACAAGGAAGACCGCTTCTCGATTTTATGAAGGTTGTCATGGTCTTTCAGGTGCACTTTTTGTGTGGTAAGCTGTCAAATTAACGCGGAGTTATTTCACCAGACCATCCAGGAGGCCCTCGATGGAGGCTAGCAGTTTGAAGCTTTTAGCCATAGACGATAATCGGGATAACCTGACGTCGTTGAAAGCTGTCGTGGCAGATGTCCTGCCCCAGGCCAAGGTGCTGACCGCCTTGAACGGTCCGGAGGGTATTGCTCTGGCGATAGCCGAAGATCCGGATGTCATCCTGCTCGATATCGTCTTGCCGGGAATGGACGGATTCGAAGTGTGCCGGCGACTGAAGGGAAACGAATTACTCTGGCATATTCCGGTAGTCTTCCTCACCGCTCTGAAAACAGACCGAAAAATCCGTATCATGGCCTTGGAGGTGGGTGCCGAGGGCTTTCTGGCCAAGCCGTTGGATGAGGCGGAATTGACTGCCCAGATCCGCGCCATGGCCAAGATCAAAGAGGCGAGCAAACTGAAGCGGGAGGAGAAGGACCGTCTTGCCGCACTGGTGGCCGAACGCACCAGCGAGCTGGAGCAGGAACTGGCAAGACGCCGCCAAGTGGAAGAGGAACTGCGGGAAGCAAACAGTAAGCTGCAGCTGAGCCAGACCGCAACGTTGGATCTGCTGGGTGAATTGCAAGATGAAATCGAGGCCAGAAAGAATGGCGAAGAAGCTCTCCGGGAGAGCGAGAGAAGGATGCGGAGCATTTTCCGTGTCGCTCCGACCGGCATCGGCATTCTAAGCAACAGGGTTCTTCTTGATGTGAACGCACGTGTTTGCGAGATGACCGGGTATGCACGGGAAGAACTTATTGGAAAGAGTGCGGAAATATTCTACGCCACTCAGGAGGAGTTCACTCGTGTCGGAACCGAGAAGTATTCCCAGATTGCCGAGAGGGGAACCGGGACGCTGGAAACCCTCTGGAAGAAAAAAGACGGAACGCTGATCAATATCATTCTCTCCTCGACGCCGATTGTTTCGAAGGATTTATCCAAAGGGGTCATTTTCACTGCTCTTGATATCACCGCACGTAAACAGGCGGAAGAAGAGCGGGAAAAGCTCCATGCCCAGCTCATTCAATCCCAGAAGATGGAGGTTGTCGGACAACTTGCGGGAGGGGTGGCCCACGATTTCAACAACATCCTGACCGCTATTATCGGGTTCGGCCATTTACTGGTGATGAAAAGCGAGGTAAACGATCCGCGTTGGCACTATGCGAAAGAGATCATCTCCTCCTGCGAGAAGGCGGCCTCCATAACGCGCCGGTTGCTGACCTTTTGCCGCCAGGATATTTCTGAAAAGAGTCACTTCAATCTCAACGAGCTGATTGCGTCGTTGCAAAAGATGCTGTGCCGTCTCATCGGCGAAGACCTCGAATTTCACTTCAAGCCGAGTGCTGAAAAACTGCCGGTGATTGCTGACCCGGTTCAGATTGAACAGGTACTGATGAATCTGGCAACAAATGCTCGGGATGCCATGCCGGGGGGAGGCCTTTTTTCCATTGAGACAGCTCTCCTGCCGGTGGATGAAGAGTTTGTTGCCATGCATGGCTTCGGGACCCCGGGTGACTATGCCGTCATCACGGTATCGGACACCGGGACCGGGATATCCCAGGAGACGAGGCAGCGGATCTTTGAGCCGTTTTTCACCACCAAGGAGGTGGGGCGGGGGACCGGTCTCGGTCTTTCTGTCGTGTATGGTATCCTGCAACGGCACGAGGGGTATGTGAGGGTTTACAGCGACGTGGGGATGGGAGCCACTTTTCAGGTGTACCTTCCCTTGGAGCGCTACCGGGAAAAAGCCTCCCATGTGGTCCCGTACAAGGCTTCGGAAGGTGGTTTGGAAACAATCCTGGTGGCAGAGGACAATCGCGAGTTGCTCGATGTTATTCAACTCACCCTGAGTGCCTGGGGGTACACCGTAATCGCTACGAGAAATGGCGAGGAGGCCGTGGCGAAATTTCGGGAGTCCGCCGAAAACATTGATCTTCTTCTGCTTGATATCATCATGCCGAAGAAAAATGGCATGGACGTACTCGATGAAACAAGAAGTCTGCGGCCCGATATCAAGGTTCTTTTTATGAGCGGCTACCCAGCTGACATTATCAAGGATCGCGGACAGATGAAGGGTGAGTATGCCTATATTTCAAAACCGATCACTCCTAACGCCCTTCTCCGGTCGGTTCGCGAAGTGCTGGATGTGGCCTCCACCGGTTTCTCGGAAGCTTTGTAGCTGCTGAGTATCGAGAATCACCTCTGTTCACTGCATGTTTTTCAGCCGGCCCGACATAGTTCGAGACAAAATACCGCGCCCTCTTCATCGTTTCGAACCGTAAGGCGTCCCGACATATTTTGTTCGATGATGTTCCTGGACATATAGAGGCCGATCCCGGTTCCTTCCTTTTTGGTAGTAAAATAGGGGTCGAAGATCCGGCCAATGATCTCCGGCGGAATGCCTCCGGCGTTGTCCTTAATGGTAACCAGCGAATAGTTTTCATTTCTGGACACCTCGATCCAGATTGCGGGATCCGGAATTTTCCTTTCCACCAGCGCATCCCGGGCGTTGTTCAGCACGTTAAGGATCACCTGGGCGAATTGGTTCGGAAATCCCTGGGCAAGGATTTCCTCTTCCGCGGTTACTTTCACCGAAATGCAATGTTCGCGGAAATTTCCCTCCACCAGTTTGAGCGACTTCCAGACCCTTTCCTTCAGGCAGAACCTCATTTTCTCCTTGTCCGGCCGATAGAGCTCACTGCAATCAGTGATGGTCTGAGACATGTGTCTTGTCAGGTCAACGACCCTGGAAACGGCGTCATTCAGATACTCTCCGCGTAACTCTCCCGAATCTTCACGCATGGCCAGGTCCTGAACGAGTAGCGATATGGCGTTCAGCGGTTGTCGCCACTGGTGGGCGATGTTGCCGGTCATTTCACCGATGGCTGCCTGCCGGTCTTTCTGCACCAGTAAAGAGTCCTTCTCCCGGTTCCTTGCCACTTCTTCCTGCACCCGTTTCTCAAGAGTATGGTTGATTTCCTTGAGTTCCTTGAAGAGCAGATCAAATGGCCGGGTGAGGCTTATCACAACCACGCCGCGGTAGAGACAATAGAAGCCGGCAACCTTGAAGATATGCCCAACCTGGTTGGATAGACCGAACACGCCTACATAATTGGTGAAGGTCAGTTCCGAAACCATGAAGAAGCCGAAGGACGCAGCAAGAAACCGGGCTGTCAGGGAATCGAAGGATTTCCATTGCCGGCGAAGGAGAAAAAGTGAGACGGCAAAAAGCAGGATTATAAGGTATTCGCTGACAATTTTGAATCGGGTCAGGCCAACGCCCACCTCGTAGCAAACCGGGAATATTTTCCAGATGAATATGGCTGAGATAACCAGGGACGTAATGATGGTGAACGATGCAACCAGCGGCGTGTCCCTCAAGCGGCGACGGAGGAACAAAAAGGCCAGCAGTATGGAAATGACTTGCAGGAAGCGGCCGGCAATCCAGAGCTGGGTTGCAACCGGTGCGCCGCTCTGCGGTATGACACCCAGTCCTTCGTAGGTGAGGGTGTGGAGAAGGTCGATAACGACGACAGAGAGTGCGGAGACACCGAGAAAGGTGAAAAAACCATTCTGATGAAGACGACGGGAATGCCAGGAGATGATGAATATGCCGCTGGCGACCACGATTGAGTACAGCTCGACAACGATGTGGAAGAGGGGGAAGTTGATCCGCCCGGCCAGCCAGAGCGAGATCAGGGCCGCTACCAGGAGGATGATAGTAGTCTTGTTGAACTCCGATCTGACAGAATACATGCGTAACTCCTGTATCTGCGTAACCTTGAAGAGCATTGATTGCAAGTGTGCCGAGGTAATACGGGGCGGGGAGATTATATCTGGAGTGAGATGGAAATTCAATCAGATAACGGATCCGGCAGTGCTTCGTTAGGCTTGCTTCAAGTGCCACACGTAGTTTTGCGAAGGCATCATAGTTGAGATAAATTAATTGTTATTGAGTTATGAATTTGATATTGGTAAAAAACCGATGGTAGTATTTATTCGTCAAACACAAGGAGAAGCTGAGAATGGATTGTCCGTCATGTGAGACTCATGGTATCTCTATTGTCGATTTGGAGGAAAATCTCTGCGGCTACAAATGCGGTGTCTGTGAAGGGATCTGGGTAAAAGGGTTCCAATACTGGAAATGGCTGAAAAATCATGGAAGCATCCTTCCGGAAAAACCGGCTGATTTTGCTGTCGAGGTCCCTGTGTCGGATACAAGACAAGCAAAGATTTGTATTGAGTGTGGACACGTAATGTTACGAAACAAAGTCGGCCACGATATTCCCTTCTACCTGGACAGGTGTTCGGCGTGTGGCGGAATATGGTTTGACAAGAACGAGTGGGAGATTCTTCAAAGCCGGAACCTTCACGACGAGATCCATCTCATTTTTACCGAGGCATGGCAAAAGGATAACCGTAAAAAAGAACATGAGGTTACTTTTGAAAAATCCCTGGCAGAAACCATCGGCCAGGAAGAGTATGACCGGCTGAAAAGTTTTAGATCATGGATCAAAATGCATCCGCGAAAAGATTTGCTGATAGGATATATTCTGCAGTAACGTAGTGCGAAACCATCAACGTTGATGGTTTTGCAAAAGATGTAATGTACGATGTACCGTCATTCCCGTGAAAACTGGAATCCAGTAATTACAGAGAGTTACAGGTTTACTGGATACCCGCTTTGCTCCTTCGCTAGGGCTACTGCGCACAAGCCGCGGGTATGACGACTTTTTGCGAGTGCATAAACGATGAGATTCAGTAGTCGCTCATGGTGTCCTGAAATGGTCGAAAGGGAGAATTTGCGTGTCAAAGTTTTTTTCGGATTTTAACGGCTTGGAGATGTTCTTTGTGGCATGTGCCATAATTGGCGGTTTTTTTGTGCTGATAAAACTCGCGCTGCAATTTGTCGGCGGCGATGCTGACACCGATGTCGGCGTGGATGGTGGTATCGGAAGTGATACCGGACACGCCGATTCCGATGGGGGTTTTCGTGCGCTCTCCCTGCATGGTCTTTCAGCATTTTTCATGATGTTCGGCCTCGTCGGAATTGCCCTCTATCGCCAGAGCCAGGTAGGGGTTGTCACTTCCATTGTCGGGGCCGTGGCAGCAGGACTGGCTTCGGTATGGTTCATCGGCAAGATCTTCCAGGGCGCTGCTCGCCTGCAATCGAGCGGAACGCTTCACGTTGCTGATGCGGTTGGCTGTACCGGAACCGTGTATCTCACCATCCCTGAAAGGGGAACCGGGCGGGTCAGTCTCAATTTCAAGAATCATCTTCGCGAATTCGATGCCATTGAGAAAAATGGTGCCGAGGTAGCCACCGGAACCCTGGTCCGTGTCGTTAGAGTGAACGCAACGGTGCTTGTTGTAGAGCGCCTACAATAAAAAGGAGTACACATGTTTGACGTAATCAAGTTTGATTTCTGGATTCTTCCCATTGCCGCCTTCCTTATGCTGGTTGTCTCAACCATCATTTTCCTTGCCTCCCGGTATAAGCGCTGTCCATCGGATAAGATCCTGGTGGTGTACGGTAAAGTTGGAGAGGGACAATCAGCGAATTGTATTCATGGCGGCGGTGCCTTCATCTGGCCATTGATTCAGGACTATGCCTACATCAGTCTGACGCCGATGACGATCAGCATTCCTCTGCAGAAAGCCCTTTCCATGCAGAATATCCGCATTAACGTGCCATCCACTTTTACCGTCGGCATCAGCACGGACCCCGAGGTGATGACCTCAGCGGCCGAGCGTTTGCTCCACCTCACGCAGCTTCAAATTGAGGAGATGGCAAAAGAAATCATCTTTGGCCAGTTGCGCCTCACCGTCGCTTCGCTGACCATCGAGCAGATCAATCAGGATCGCGAGAGTTTTCTTGATTCGATCCGCCGGAATGTTTCTCCGGAACTGAATAAAATCGGCCTGTTCCTGATCAACGTGAACATTACCGATATCACCGACGAGTCGGGATACATTGATTCCATCGGCAAGAAGGCAGCCTCGGAGGCGATCAACCAGGCCAAGGTCGATGTCGCTGAGCAGGAAAAACTGGGTGCCATCGGTGAAGCCGAAGCGACCAAGGTGAAAGAAATCCGGGTTGCGGAGAACGTGGCCGAGTCGGAAAAAGGTAAGAAAAAAGCCGAGGCTGACCAACGAATCTTTGTTCAGCAGCAGGAAGCGGAAGCCACAATCGGCGAGGCGGTGGCCAATCGTGATAAGGAGATCAAGGTTGCTGAAAATGTGGCAGAGTCGGCTAAAGGCCAAAAAAAGGCCGAGGCTGATCGACGCATTGTGGTCCAGCAACAGGAAGCCCATGCCGTGGATGGCGAAAACCGCGCCAAGGCGGATATTGCCGCTGCCAATGCCGAACTGGTGGTGAAACAGGCCTCTGCGCAGCAAATCGGCGAGGTGGCGCGACGCGAGGCTGAAGTTGAGATTCAAAAAGCCCAATACAAGGCTGAACTGGAAAGGCTCAACGCGGAAGAGGTGGTACGCCAGGAAGTTGAAAAGAAAAAAATCGAGATTGCCGCTGAAGCCGAAGCCGAGAAGACCCGCCGTGAGGCACGAGGCCAGGCCGACGGGATCCTCCTCAAATATCAGGCAGAGGCCGAAGGTGTGCGGCTGGTACTTGAAAGCAAGGCGGCCGGTTATCTCAGTCTGGTACAAGGCTGCAATGGCGATGCTAAATCAGCGGCCACCCTGCTCATGACCGAAAAAATCGAACAGATCGTCCAGTTGCAGGTAGAAGCAATCCGAAACATCAAGATCGACAAGGTTACGGTCTGGGACTCCGCCGGAGGCGGCAAAGACGGCACGGCAACCTCGAACTTTCTAGCCGGGCTGATCAAAAGCCTGCCGCCACTGCATGAAGTGGCCGGGATGGCCGGGATTGAGCTTCCCAAGTATCTTGGTGAGCTTATTCCGGAAAAGGCGGCAGCAAAAACATCTCACGAGAGCGCCGCTACCAGCGAAAATGCTTAGGAGCTGCAAACAAATACCATGGGCATCTTGCATCTCATCTTCAGGCCATCTTTGACCGAACTTCAATCACCAAATCCTCAACGTAGCCCTGCTACGTCTGCGGTTTGGCTCAATCAGTTCTGTCAAATCCGACCTAAGTCTGAGCGCAATCTTGACCATGTTATTCATTTACAGCTCCTGAGTAACTGCGATTCTTTGCAGTTTCATGTTTTTGTGGTTTACTTTCGATATGGTGCACGGATCTGGTGCCGAGTGTCGGAGGAGACTGCCCATGAAAACCAGGATAGACGAAATTGCGCCCAACCTGTACCGGATTTCGAGCTACTTCTCCGGGTATGATCTCCAATTCAATCAGTTTCTCGTCATTGACGATCAAGTGCTGCTCTACCATACCGGTATGCGGAAGATGTTTCCCCTGGTTCGCGAGGCAGTTGCAAAAGTCGTGCAACCCTCGCGCATCCGGTGGATCGGCTTCAGCCATTTCGAGGCAGACGAATGCGGCTCGCTGAACGAATGGCTATCCCTGGCACCGCAGGCCGAATTCATCAGCGGAACAATCGCTGCCACTGTTAATCTCAATGATTTTGCCAACCGCCGGGGCCGGGTGCTGACTGATAACGAGATTCTCACCACCGGCAGCCGCCGCTTCCGGCTGCTTGAAACTCCCCAGGTTCCCCACGCCTGGGATGCCAGCCTTCTCCTGGAGGAGACCGAGTCGGTCCTCTTCTGTTCCGATCTCTTCCTTCAGAACGGTGATGTTGCTCCGTTGACGGAAGGGGATCTGGTAGAGCCGGCCCGGCAGGCCCTTCTTGCCTACCAGGCAGGTCCTCTGCGGCACCCGATGCTCTATACCCGCCTGACACAAAATACCCTGCAGGCTCTGGCCGGACTGAAACCGAAGCTGCTGGCCGTCATGCACGGCTCCTCGTTCAGTGGAAACGGTGGACGCGCCTTGCTGGATCTGTCACGGATGTACGCTGCTACCCTTGGAGGGTAGTGGCTCCCCGCGCAGGTGTACCCCTCAGTTGTCAGCGAGCCCAACAGAGCCTGACATCGTTCCCTCTGATCCGCCGCCTTTCCGGGAGAAAGGCATTGTGCTTTGGAAAAGTACGCGGTAAGATTTTTCCACCATGAACCACTTGATGCATCTATTTCTTTCCGGCAGCGACCCGGAAATCCTGGTGGGCAACCTGATGGGGGATTTCATCAAGGGGCGGCTCGACGACCGCTTTCCTCCCGGCATCAGGCGTGGCATCGAGATCCACCGGAAGATCGATTCCTTTGCTGCCGGCAATACGCTTTTTCTGCAGAGCAAGCGGTGCCTCGATCCCTGCTTTGGCCACTATCGGGCGGTGCTGGTGGACATCTTTTATGACCATTTTCTGGCCCGGGATTGGGACCGGTATTCTTCGGTTCCCCTCGAGGAGTTCATCCGTTTTTCACATCAAACCCTGTCCCGCTACCAGGCACAGCTGCCGCCCCGCCTTCTTGAACTTCTGCCCAGGATGTTTTCCCGCCACTGGCTCATTGCCTACCAAGAGCCGGCGGGGATTAAAATTGCCCTGCGGAGAATGTCCGACCGGCTCGCCAGGCCAAATCCTTTGGCGGAGGGGTTTGCGGAACTGTCAAAGAAGAGGGATCTTCTCCTGAGCGACTTTCGCGGTTTTCTGCCGGAGGTTTGCGCCTACACAGAGTCGCTGATGGGGTGATCGGTGAGGAAGTTTCGCTTGAAGCGGCAGTTGAAGTCTTCCGTGCATTAGGAGCTGTAAACAAATACCATGGGCATCTTGCATCTCATCTTCGGGCCATCTTTGCCCGAACATCAATCACCAAATCCTCAGCGTAGCTTTGGCTACGTCTGCGGTTTGGCTCAATCAGTTCAGCCAAATCCAACCTGAATCTGAGCGCAATTTTGACCATATTATTCATTTACAACTCCTTAGGGGAGGGTGTCAGGCGGCCTGATCCGGCTTGGCCTTGTTGGGTGAATCACCGCGGCCTGAACCGATTCCTCTGCCGATGGAGCGGATGCGGCCATGCATGCAGGCGCGGCAATCAGCGGCGGTTTCGTCGATGCAGGCCTTCGCGGGATAGATCTCGTACAGTGCCCGGTATTTTTTCGGTGTCAGGTTCGGCATAACGATGTTGGCTCCGCGGGCAAGGCCCAGTTCCCGACCGGTTGCCGTGTTCAGGGTTGCCAGGGCGCTGGTGCTTGGAATGTTGGCATCGGGACAGGCGATTCGTGCCAGGGCGATAACCTTGTAGGTCATGGCTTCGCTGTTCGGTACCTGTTCTCCGGCCGACGCTGCGAGTTTTGCCTCGTCCCGTCCGAGGGGGGTGCCTGCGTGGGCGATGTAGGGGCCAACGCCGATCATGTCCAGGTTGAGCTGTTTGAAGGTCAGTATGTCGTTTGCCAGGTCTTCGAAGGTCTGTCCCGGGATCCCGATCATGACACCGCTGCCGATTTCGTAGCCGATTTCCCGCAGCCTCTTCAGGAGGGCGAGGCGATCCGAATTTTCGCCGGAAAGCGGTGGATGGATGCGGTCATAGAGGGCACGGTTGGATGTTTCGAAGCGAAGGAGATAGCGGTCAGCTCCCGCCTCTTTCCAGGCCACCAGTTCCTCGTCGCTCCTCTCCCCAAGACTCAGGGTTACCGCCAGTTCCGTTTCCGCTTTGATTTGTTTGATGAGTCCGGACAGCCAGTCCTTCGTTATTCCATAGTCCTCACCCGCCTGGAGCACTACCGTGCCGTAGCGGTAGTCAACCGCTTCACGTACGCAGGCCATGATTTCCTCGTTCGGCATGCGATACCGTTCCAATTCAGCATTGCCTGCATGGATTCCGCAATAATGGCAGTCCCTAACGCAGATATTCGATATTTCGATAAGCCCGCGCAGGTGAACCGGGTTCCCCACGTGTTTCTCGCGGGTCTCGTCCGCCTGTTTCCAGAGAATTTCCAGTTTTGATTCGTCTTCGCACCTAAGCCATTCAACAATATCTATTTTGTTCATGCTCAGCCTCCTTTTTCCTGTCGAAAGCAATCTTCTGTTCTTTGTTTTATCGCCTGTACGTGGTATAAACCATACCAAATAAATAAAGTAAATGTAAGTAGGAAAAATAATGTGCTTGATAAAATAAGTGAGGTATTGACGTGGGTCAAGTTTTTCACTTCTTTCCAAAAAGGGGAAATCTTTCAAGGTCCAAAAGGTCTGCCTGCTGACTTTGTGCATGGGAATAGCAGAGACGATGCCGTATAAACAAAATAAAACTAGTGGTAAAATAATGCTTGATAAATATAAATTATCATCTAAAATAGTCAACAAAGAACGAGCAGCAATTTCTATCAAGAGCGGCGGAGGGACTGGCCCTGCGATGCCCGGCAACCCCTGGAAACGGGAAGGTGCCAAATCCTGCGGAATCGAAAGATTCCGGGCGATAGGAACGGGAACAGAGATCCCCTTCCGTAACCCCCCGGAGGGGGATTTATATTTCAGGAGGTAGATGGTGAAACTTTCGACACAGGCAGTACAGTTGGGGCTTAACTGGGACGGAAGGACTGGTGCGGTGACGGTACCGATATACCAGACAGCTACCTTCAAGCATCCCGGCCTCGGGCAGAGTACCGGATACGATTATTCGCGTTCCGGAAACCCGACCCGAAAGGTTCTGGAGGATGGGATTGCTGCATTGGACGGTGGGGTTCGCGGATTTGCCTATTCTTCAGGGATGGCGGCTATTACCAATCTTCTCCTGCTCTTCTCCAAGGGGGATCATCTGATTGTTACGGAGGATCTGTACGGGGGAACCTACCGGCTGTTCGAGCAGATATTTCGCCAGTATGATCTGTCCTTTACCTACGTGGACACCAGTGTCCTGTCCGAGGTGGAGAATGCGATACGCCCCGAGACAAAGGGGCTGTTCGTTGAGTCGCTGACCAATCCACTCCTGAAGGCAGCCGATGTCAGGGGGCTTTCCGAGCTGTGCGCGGCCAGGGATATTCTCTGTATCGTGGACAATACCTTTCTTACCCCCTATCTGCAGCGGCCATTGGATCTCGGCGCTGACATCACCATCTATAGTGCGACCAAGTACCTGGCCGGACACAACGATACCGTATCTGGTCTGGTGGTGGTGAAGGACCCGGACCTGGCCGAAAAGGTCTACTTTCTCCAGAACTCCGTGGGTGCGGTACTTGGTCCTCAGGATTCATGGCTGGTGATCCGGGGTATGAAGACTCTGGGTATTCGTCTGGACCGACAGCAGGAGAATGCGCAAAAAATTGCCGAATGGCTCGCTGTACACCCGAAAGTCAGGCAGGTTTACTATCCCGGGCTCCCCGGTCATCCGGGCCACGCGCTTCTGGCTGAGACGGCCCGGGGCTTCGGTGCCATGGTCTCTTTCGAGGTAATTGATCCCTTGCTGGTGGAAAGGCTGCTCCTGAAGACGGAAATCATCTCCTTTGCCGAGAGTCTCGGCGGTGTGGAAACGCTGATTACCTTTCCGGAGGTGCAGACCCATGCGGATATTCTTCCGGAAATCCGGGCCCGGCTGGGCATTAACAATCTGCTTCTGCGCCTTTCAGTGGGGATTGAGGACGTGGACGACCTGATCGGCGACCTGGCTCAGGCATTTGAATAATAGTGGTGAAGGAGAGTTGCAATGAAATTCGGCACGAGAATTATCCATAACGGTCACGAGGTCGATCCCCATACCAAAGCGCTGGGGGTTCCCATCCACCAGGTTTCCACTTTTCATCAGGACTCGGTTGACCATTTCGGCAAGTACGATTACGCCCGCTCCGGCAATCCGACCCGCGAGGCCCTGGAAGAAACGATCGCACAGCTGGAAAACGGTACGCGGGGTTTTGCCTTTGCTTCGGGGATGGCGGCAATATCTTCGGTTCTGCTGCTTTTCTCTCCGGGTGACCATCTGGTTGTCTGCGAGGACGTATACGGCGGAACTTACCGGGTTCTCACCAGTCTTTTCTCCCGGCTCGGCATTACTGCGAGTTTTGTCGATACGACCGATCTGGCTGAAATACGGAAAGCAATCCGGCCGAATACCCGGGGCCTCTATCTGGAAACACCCTCCAATCCGCTGCTGAAGATCACCGATCTGGCAGGCGCCGCAGGGATCGCCAGGGAACACAACCTGCTCACCATGGTCGATAATACTTTCATGACTCCGTACCTGCAGCGTCCCCTTGATCTGGGGTGTGACATTGTACTCCACAGCGGGACCAAATTCCTGAACGGGCACAGTGACGTGATCTGCGGGTTTGCCGTTGTGCGTGACCCGGCCCTTGCCGCCCGGATCGGTTTCGTACAGAATTCTTTCGGGGCGATACTCGGTCCGCAGGATTCCTGGCTGGTGCTCAGGGGGCTGAAAACCCTCAAGGTGCGTATGGATGAGAGCCAGCGGGGGGCACGTGCGGTGGTCGACTGGTTGTGTCGGCAGGAGTCGATTGATCAGGTATTCTATCCCGGGCTTGAGACTCATCCTGGTTTCTCTGTCCATCGTGCCCAAGCCGCGGGTCCCGGAGCGGTGCTTTCCTTTACCGTGTCAACGGTTGAGCTGACGCGCAGGCTTTTGGAAGAACTCACCCTGGCGGCCTTTGCCGTCAGTCTCGGCGGTGTGGAGAGCATCATCTCCTATCCGGCCAGGATGTCCCATGCCGCCATGCCCCGTGAGGAGCGGGAGGTAAGGGGGATTACTGATACCCTTGTCCGGCTTTCGGTGGGTTTGGAAGATCCCGAAGACCTGATAGCTGACTTGGACCGGGTACTGAACGGCTAAAACCGAATTTTTTATTGATGCATTGTCAAGCGGGGTATGGTTCTCAAAAACTGTCCCCGCTTTTTCATCTTCTAATGCATGTTGCTCTCGCAGAAAGATCAAAAATACGGACTCACGTTGTTCCCGTGAAAACGGGAATCCAGGAATTTAACAATTTTATAAACCCTGGATACCCGCTTTGCTCCTTCGCTAGGACTACTGCACACTAGCCGCGGGTATGACGAGTTTTTGCGAGAGTATCAATGCATCTTTGGCTAACTTTTATCTCAGCCCTCAGCGGGTGGCACAGCATGTTCCGACAGGTGCCTGAATTCTGTTCTCCGTTCTCCACAGAAGATGTTGATTACTTGTTGATAAGTCTGTTGGGAATTCCGCAATCCATTGTTTTTCAACAGGGTAGTACGAATTGCCTAAAACATTGCCAGTGTGTAAAAGTGTAGTAAAATCAGCTAGATGTAAAATGTCAGGGAAATGCGAGGGGTTAGGGGATGATCGCCGGCACTGATAATGAAACTCATTAGAGTTATGCACAACCAGTAATCGGCCAGGAGGGAAACGTCGTTTTTAATAGGGTATGTTGTTGATTTTTATCTGTAAATAAACACAAGGCCACGGGGTTATTTCGCGAAAATATAACAACTTTTTGTTCCTCTGGGGCAGTTGGGTTTTTCCACCCAAACTATGCTATAGTTTACAAAGACGACACAATTTGTACTCTCTTCCTGGTGTAAAGTTATGCTTTCGCTAAAAGTAGAAATGTACGATGTACCGTCATTCCCGTGAAAACGGGAATCCAGGAATTACAGTGAGTTACAACTTCACTGGATACCCGCTTCGCTCCTTCGCTAGGGCTACTGCGCACAAGCCGCGGGTATGACGACTATTTGCGAGACCATCAAAGTTCGCATAGTTGTTTTGGTCATTACTCGAACAGTACGATTCAAAATTCTTCTACGGAGAGAACACCATGAAACTTTTTATCGTAAGGCATGCGGCTGCCATCGAGAGGACCGCCGAAGTCCCCGAGGAACAGAGGTATCTGACCCCGAAAGGGAGGGACTTTATGCGAACCACCGCCCGGACGATGCTGAAAAAAGGGCTGGAGCCCGGATTGATACTCACCAGTCCGCTAATTCGTGCGGTACAGAGCGCTGATATACTGGCTGAAACCCTCTCGTACAACGTACCGGTGGTAGTGACTGACCAGCTGTCACCGGGCTTTGATCTGGGAGCACTCCAGAGGCTGCTTGCAGAATTTCCGCAGGCAGATCAACTGGTGATTGTGGGGCATGAGCCGGATTTGAGCACTGTCGTTTCAGCCCTTTTAGCCCTGAAGGGCGGGTTTGATTTCAAAAAAGGCTCAGCCTTCAAACTGATATTGGATGCGAAGTTTACTAAGCCGGCGACCTTTAAATGGCTGGTCGTCGGTAAGAAGCTGAAAACGTCGCAGGACGAGGCCGTTGCACTGTGAGTAGTAGAGAGCGGTAAGCCGGATTTCTGCCGACGAAGGTGTCGATTGCGGCGTCCGGAAGGAATTGACCATGAGCAATAAGGCCCAAATAGTTGCCGCCCTCGGCGAGAGCCTCCTTCTCTTACCGGTTCTTCTGAATGAAGCGCTCGCTGCCAACGACCGCGCGAAGTATCGCCTGACCCTCCTGCAGACGGCCAAATCACATGCGGATTCCCCTGACACGGCATTCTCCGACCTGCGCTCGGAACGTCTGGCATGCGGCGTCACCGATGCATCCTACGATGCTGTCGTGGCCGAGACCGTCAGGCGCGGTCCCGACAGTTATGCGATGCCTCATGTGCGCGAGCTCTGCTCGGCACTGCGTGATGATCTGCTGGCGATGATCGCCCCCTTCGAAGCAGCGCAAAAACCGGAGGCAGATCTGTTCTCGCAACGGCTGCAGGGGGTGTCCGGCAGGCCATGGTGTGGAGAGGACAACACCGTCACCGGGACAGATATCGCGTCCCTGGCTTCGGGAAACCCGGCCCACGGTGACAGCCTGCATCTCCTGATCATGGAGCTGCACAAGGCATTGAACGGGCTTCAGGCCGAGATCGCCACCGAGAACGTTGACGGTGCCCTGACGTACGGCCTTCGGGGTGACAATCGAGCCATTGTCGCTGCCTTCATGAAAGGTGTTAACCGGACGCACGCCCTCAAATTCGAACATCCCGGCCTCGGCACCACCGCAACCAGGATCGGCGGGAAGTTGATCATCCAGAACGATGTCGGCACGACCGATGCGCACGTACTGGTGGTCCATATCGAGAAAAATGGCGTCACGCTGACTTACTCCGACAACCATCTCCTCCGTCTCCTCTTCTTCCAGGGGATGTTCGCCGACTGGGGCGTTGTCTGGGCGGATGTACGTTCCCTCGCCGACCAGGCGTTCGAGGGGGGCGTCTACCACCTTTGCGTCGGCAGCTACCAGGCGCGGAACAAGGGAGACCTCAAGGCATTTCTCGCACACCTCGGTTCCCGCCTGGTCTTTATGATCGATTGGAACAGGGCCCGCAAACGTCTGCAACTCCTTGTTCCGAGGGAGGATGCACTTTCGCTGCTGTCCTGGAGTGCGGATAACGATATCGGTCACATGGCCTTTCTCAAGGCGGGGGGCGAGCGGATGATCTTCGATGCCCTGCAGTTCGTTGCGGGCGGGACCCTGACCTATGGTGTCACGCTGGCCGAACTGCTCGGCAGGGAAGCGGCCGTATCCTACCTCCGCTTCATCATCAAGACCTGCGCACGGGGATTCCTCGACAAGCGGCCGCTCGACCTGATCCGCGATGAGGCACGGGTGGAATTGTCCGGCTACTATCATAGCGCCCAGCAAAACCTCCTCGACCTCGCCAGCAATCACGCGGCACTGGCGGTCGAGATCGCAACCGGAATCCGTGACGGACTCCTGACCTCGTCCAGGCCCGAGACATTCCAGTATTTTGAGCGGATCGGCCGGCGCGCCATGGAATGGGAGCACAAGGCTGACGAACTGGTGATTCGCGCCCGTGAGCTTGCCAAGCAATCGGAACAGGCGGATGCCATTCGGCAATTGCTCGAAGCTGCCGATGATATAACTGACGAACTGGAGGAAGCGGTCTTCCATCTCACTCTGCTGACACCGGGTGCCATGGAGGAAGAAATCCGTCTGCCGCTGGTCACCCTCGCCCGACTCCTGGTCGTGGGGACCCAGGAATATCTGAAAGCGATTGAGAACGCCCGGGGAATCCACCGTAGCGGTACGCAGGACGACATGCACGATTTTCTCGAGTCGATTCACCGCATAATCGTCATTGAACATGAGAGCGACACGGCGGAACGCGCGGTGCGCAAAGCGCTGCTGGTCGGTCCAATGGTGGATTACCGGCAGGCCATGGTCATTGCCGAAAGCGCAAAGAAGCTGGAGTCAGCCGCCGATGCGCTGATGCATACCGGCATGATCCTGCGCGATCAGATACTCGGAAGGATTATGGGAAGTTAACGGGATGAAGCACGACGGAATTTTCAAGATCGCCCCCCAAGGCGTGGGCGCCATAAAAGGGAACGTGGCTGCCATGGGGATGAAGGCATTTGACTTGTCACGAATGGCAAGGCTCGGGCTCCCCGTGCCACCCGCCTTCGTTTTGGGAACTGCCCATTGCCGCCTTTCCAACCAGGACCCCGAACGCTATGGGAAAAATCTGGCCGGACTGCTGGAAGAACAGCTGATTTGGCTCCAGTCCATCACCGGGTTCGGCTTCGGCGACACCCGCAAGCCGCTGCTGATATCCGTCCGTTCCGGTGCATCGGTTTCGATGCCCGGCATGATGGATACACTGCTCAATATCGGCCTGTGCGATGCCACGGCCCGCGGCCTGCTGCGGATTACCGGCAATCCCCGACTGGTCTGGGATTCTTATCGCCGGCTCATCCAGGATTTTGCCGAAGTGGTCTTTTCAGCTTCCTCGCAACCATTTGCAGCGGCGCTCGATGCGATGCTTGCCCGAGAGTGGCTGGACCGGACTCAGGAACTGGACTACTTGAATCTGGCCGAACTCACCCAAACCTACCTACAGCTTTTCGGCGAACTGACCGGAAGGCCGTTTCCCCAGAACCCGCTTGAGCAACTCGAGCTCGCCGTGAAGGCGGTTCTTGCCTCGTGTAACTCACCCCGTGCCATTGAGTACCGCCGTCTCTACGGACTGCCCGATGATCTCTGCACTGCGGTCACCATCCAGCAGATGGTGTTCGGCAATGCGGGAGGGACATCAGGTGCGGGGGTCGGTTTCACCCGTGACCCGGATACCGGCGAAAAAAAGCTCTACTTCGATTTCCTGTTCAACAGCCAGGGAGAAGATGTCGTTTCCGGGCGCACTGCCTGCTCCGACGCGGAGAGGCTCTTTTTGGCCCTGCCTGAAACCGAGCAGACATTACTCGCTATCTGTGCCGCGCTCGAGCAGGAGTACGGCGATGCCCAGGAGTTCGAATTCACCCTTCAGGACGGTGTCCTCTACCTGCTGCAGACGCGAACCGCCAAGAGGACGCCGTGGGCGGCGTTGCGGATTGCAGTTGAACAGGTCAGGGAAGGGCTGGTCGGGAAAAACGACGCCCTTGCCCGTCTCAGCGGCCTGGTGCTGGGCGACATTCAGCGCCAGTGGTTGTCCCTGGAGGAAGACCAGCCGCTCTGTCAGGGGCAGCCGGCGGGTATCGGCGTGGCGGCAGGGCCCCTCGCCCTCGACATTGAAGCCGCCCGTCGTTTTTCTGTGGAAGGGCGTCCGGCGGTGCTCGTTCGCGAAGAAATGGCCACCGCCGACATCTCCGGAATCGCCCTTTCTGCCGGAGTGCTGACGGCCCGGGGAAATCGCACCTCTCACGCAGCGGTAGTGGCACGGCAACTTGGCAAGGCCTGCGTTACCGGCTGCAGTACTTTGTTGATCGATCCGGCACGACGGGTTGTTACGTTCGGTGAGCGGACTCTGGCGGAAGGGGAATTGATTACCCTTGATTCCAACACGGGGCGGGTCTTTGCCGGCGAGGCGTCAGTTGTTGTTGACTATCCGACGCAATGGCTTGCTGAAGTCGAGAAATGGCGGCAATCGCCTGATCAGTGAAAAACGCCTGCCTGGTTATGCTCGAACACAATTAATTTAGGCTGCCTGAGAAAATAAACTCTTGAATCCCCTGATTAAGATTTGAGGAGAAGTAGTTTTCGCTTAATCTCTGATCAAGTTTGTAGCATGGCGACAAGGTTAGTCCGGAAGTTTGTAGAAGTCGCTCCGCCGAAATTGCTCGCTCTGCTACGTCTAGGAAAGGCAAGGCTCTAATTGCCGCTGCGTCGAACGTGCATAAAGTGAGTTCTTCGTGACGAACGAGCACGGCAAGTGATTCGATCTCTCCTGAATGAATAGACTGTTGACGCAAGCTTGGCAAACGGCGTAGAACGTCTTGCATCTCTCCAGTTGTTGCCGTTGCCTCTACCACGCGACCAGAGTTGATGTACTGGTCGCGGAAGTTTACTGGATGTTTCACTCCATCTCTCCGGAAATATTTGACCTCATCTACTACTGCAGAAGCGACATGCAACTCATGCATGTCAGCCAAGCTGTTGAATACATTGATTTCCAGTAGTTTTATAATGACGTCGGCATCAAGAAGCCATAATTTCAATCGATTCGCCCTCCACCTCACTTAATCCCCAAAATTCCAAAACTTCATCGATGTCGGCACGGTCGATAGCAAGCAACTCAGAAAACTTTCCGCGAGAGATCAATCCCTTTCTAAGACATTTAACTGCCAATTGGATGAACCGTTGCGAAGAGGGGACTTCACAACCCGCTTCTCTTCTTACTCGCCGGTCTATCATCATCAGTTCGTCATTTTTTGCCAATTCGTCGGCTTTCAACCATTCGATCAGTTGCATGTTGGCCATGCGGTAGAGTAATGCTTGTGTCGAGACACCGAATTCGCGAGCGACGTCGACGATGTCTGAGAAGGAAAGCTTTTGTCCCGTACTGCGTGCAATTAGCTCTTCTCGAACTGCAGTTTCCGGTAGAAGTAGTGAAGAAGCGAAACGATCTGCTTTCCTCTCGATTTCTCTGAAAAGGGCTTCGTCCTGCTCAAGTTCCGAAGGATTAAACGTACTCCATGTGATGATATGGAATAATTCATGGGCAAGGGTGAAGTTGATTCGCCAAGGGGCCTCTTCGCTATTGATAACTATGGCGGCACCAAATTCCGGATGCACGGTAGATGCTGCCGAACCAAAATCGGACAATTCGACAAACAAAAGTTTTGTGCGAAGCATCTGCTCCATTACTTTTTGGAGAGACATAGCGGGTCTGCTGCCAAGGTTGAGAAGATTGCTCACCTTGGTTGCCAAAGCATCAACCTTGAATTTTGTGCGAACGTCGGCAGGTGAAACTGAAATAATAACGCTTGCTTCGTCTTGTGTCAGACCAAGCAGTTTTTCAAGAAGATGGTACTCTTCGAATCTATGCTTTATAAAGGCTTCGACTTCTGTCTTTCTTTCAGTTGGTGCCTGACGCCAAAGAAAATGCACGGCTGATGGCTGAGTCTCATCCCCTATGAGCAGTTTGTTTAGGCTACAAAAGTAGGTTTTGCCAAATAAAGCGAGTTCGCTTGCCTTGACCTCTCTCTCGCCTTTTTCGATACTGCTCAGTGTTTGGTAATTCGTGAACCCAAGACGTGCTGCAGCGTCGCGAATAGACAAGCCTGCTGCCTCTCGTGCTTCTCTAAGTCTTTCAGCTAATTCCATTCTCGACATGTAAACCACCCCCTCTTCTGATAGGTTATAGTATAAAATATTATATAGTAGTGTCAATAATATAATATTTTATTATGTAAATATTGTTCAAGATCGGCTTTAGGGAGGCGTAAAGTTATTTCGGCAAAACCAATAACATTCAAAAAGTCATAGATCTCGTGGAAAAATAGGAGCTTGTTTTGCGAATCAAGGAAGTACTTAAGGCAAATATGGAGCGTACTCTGGTGTTCCTGCCGTTATTCTCTCGAAAATATGCTCATGCTTCTTCTGAATCAAGTTGTTCAGTTAATCTTCATCGCAGGTAATAGAACTTTCGATTTCCCCACTTTGCCCTTGCGCTCAGCACTAGCACTTGCTATAAATTCTGAGTCTTTTCTAAAGTATATTCAGCATGTTTATACCCTCTTTGTCGAAACCCCGGAGCACCAAATTATATGAGCAAGCTTACCCTTAGCCAGCTTTCCAGCCTCCTGTTTCGTGCCTGCGATGATCTGCGCGGCAATATGGATGCATCAGAATACAAGGAATACATTTTCGGCATGCTCTTTCTGAAGCGCCTCTCCGATCTCTTCGACCAGGAGCGGGAGCTGCTTGCCAAGGATTTGAAGGAAAAGGGGATGGCTGAGGTGGTTATTGCCGGCCAGCTCACAAATCCCGACAAGTATACCTTCTTCGTGCCGGAGGAGGCTCACTGGTCCCATATCCGTCATCTCAAGACCAATGTCGGCACCAATCTCAACAAGGCCCTGGAAGCGCTGGAAGACGCCAATGTCGATGCCTTACAGGACGTGCTCAAAGGGATCAACTTCAATAAGAAGATTGGCCAGCGTTCTTTGGACGACGATACTCTCGCCAACTTTATCCAGAATTTCGAGAAGATTCCGCTACGGGACGAGAACTTCGAATTCCCCGACTTGCTTGGAGCTGCGTACGAATACCTGATCAAATACTTCGCCGATTCCGCTGGCAAAAAAGCGGGCGAGTTCTACACCCCAGCTGATGTGGTGCGCACCCTGGTGGAAATTGTTGATCCCCAGCCCGGCATGAGCGTGTACGATCCTACCTGTGGCTCGGGCGGCATGCTTATCCAGACTCGCGATTATGTCCGTGAATGCGGCGGTGACCCTCGTGACCTCGCGTTGTCCGGTCAGGAGAGCATCGGCACCACCTGGTCAATCTGCAAGATGAACATGCTCCTTCATGGTATTGAACACGCCGACATCCGCCAGGAGGACACTCTGCGTCATCCGCAGCACAAGGCAGAGGACAATGAGCTGCAGCGCCACGACCGAGTCCTTGCAAATCCCCCCTTTAGTCAGAATTACATCAAGAAGGACATCGATTATCCCGGGCGCTTTGCCGTGTGGATGCCGGAAAAGGGCAAGAAGGCCGACTTGATGTTCGTCCAGCACATGCTGGCTGTGCTCAAGTCCGACGGTAAGATGGCAACTGTCATGCCTCACGGCGTACTCTTTCGGGGAGGCGAGGAGAAGGCGGCACGCAGGCACTTCATTGAACGTGGCTGGCTTGAGGCTATTATAGGTCTCCCAGCTGGGCTTTTCTACGGCACCGGCATCCCAGCCTGCGTGCTGGTGATGAACAAGAAGGAAGCCGGTTCGGGTGATACAGTGCGAGACCATGTCTTCTTCATTAATGCAGACCGCGAATACCGTGAAGGAAAGGCGCAGAACTTTCTGCGTCCCGAGGATATTTCAAAGATAGTCCACGCCTATCGTACTATGGCAGACATCCCCGGTTATGCTCGCCGGGTGCCGGTAAGTGAAATAAAAGCCGAGGATTTCAACTGCAATATCCGTCGCTATGTTGACAATGCACCACCCCCTGAGCCCCATGATGTGCGAGCGCACCTGCACGGTGGTGTGCCAATTGTTGAGATCGAGTCGCTAGATCACTACTGGACCAACTACCCTGGTCTGCGGGAGCGCTGTTTTGTGCCGCGTCCGGACGATCCCCTTTATGCCGATTTCACTCCTACCGTCATCGATTGCCGTGCCTTGGCCGAACTTGTAAAGACTGACCCAAGCGTGGCAGCGGCGCAGAGGCGTTTTCTGGAGACGCTGGAAATTTGGTGGGCGGAAAATCTGCCGCTTGTCGAAGACCTCGCCCCAAAAAACGGCCAGAAAGGGAATGTCTATGAACTGCGCCGCCAGCTTCTCGCAACAATCAGTGACGCTTTCACCGGGCAGAATCTGTTGACCGATCATCAGATTCGCGGTGCGTTCGCCCGATACGTGGATGACTTGAAAGCTGATCTTAAATCCATCGCCGCAAGCGGCTGGGGGTCGGAACTTATTCCCGATACCGACATCCTGGAAAGCCAGTTCCCGGAGCTCCTGGCCGTCATGGAGCAGAAGCGCCTGCGATTGGCCGAACTATCCGCTCTTTACGCTGCCGCCGATGAAGAGGATTACGAGGACAGCGACGATACCGGAGCTCTACCTGCCAATGAGGTCAAAACACTCAAGGCTGAACTCAAGGAGGCCAGTGCTCAAGCCAAACTGGCGAAGCGGGAGAACCGAGATGCGGCGGCTTTCCTAACTCGCGCTAAGTTCGCTGAGTCGAGGCTTACCCGGCACAAGGCGTTGGAGGATGAGGGAAAGCGGTTGAAGGCCGAGTTGCGTGCCACAGAGAAGAAGCAGGAGGATCTTGTTGCCGCCGCTCGTGAAAAGATCAGCCCGGAAGAAGCCAAAGCGGTAATTCTCGATCGCTTGTGCCGTCTGCTGGTGCAGACTTATGAAGGGTATCTGCGGGCCGATCAGAGGGCGTGTCTTGCTGAGCTGGAGAATCTGCATGGGAAATATGCCGTTACTGCCAAGGAGATTGAGGCCAAGCGGGATGAGGCGACGGCGAAGTTGAAGGGGTTTTTGGTGGAGTTGGGTTATGAGTGAGACGTGGGAAATAAAAACAATAGGCGAATGCGTCAGAATTACAAAAGGCGTGACCTATGCGTCGAGTGATTACGCGTCTGACAATGATGGCCATGTGTTCCTCACGATCAAATGCTTTTCCAAAGGTGGAGGTTTCAATACGGAGGGGGTGAAATACTTTCGCGGCATCCATTCGAGTGATCAAGAAATTCAACCAGGTGAATTGCTTGTTGCTAAAACCGATCTGACTAGAGATGGAGACATCATTGGGAGCCCGATGATTGCTCCTGACTTCGGCATCGGGAAGAAAGTCCTTCCTTCAATGGATTTATCGGTATTGCGACCGCTTAATAATGAAACGGAACCTCGGTTCCTTTTCTATCGCCTCATGCTCGGCGATGCGCGGCGTTTTATGTGGGCGCACTCCGCCGGTTCAACGGTCCTTCACCTCGAAAGCAAAGCTCTTCCGAAGTTTGCATTCAAATTGCCGCGACCGAATCAGCAGAGCCGGATAGTCGAGATCCTTTCGACGCTGGATGAAACAATTGAGCAGACCGAGGCACTGATTGCGAAGATGCAGCAGGTCAAGGCGGGTCTGATGCACGATCTGTTCATCCGTGGTGTTACCTCTGACAGATGCCTCCGCCCCACCCGCGAGCAAGCGCCTGACCTCTACAAAGAATCGCCGCTTGGGTGGATTCCGAAGGAGTGGGAGACAAGCCCGATCGCGTCCATAGCTGAATCGCTTGTAGATGGACCCTTCGGTTCAAACCTCAAGAGCGAGCACTATGTTGTTGAGCCTGGAGTCCGGGTTGTACGACTTCAAAATATTCAAGAGGGTTACTACGATGACAGTGATCCAGTGTTTGTATCGCAACATCACGCCGATTATCTATCTCGTAACGCAGTAAATTCCGGCGATGTGCTCATAGCAGCTCTTGGCGACGAGAACTATCCAGTCGGACGATCTTGCTGTTATCCGGTCGATCTACCACCTGCCATTAATAAGGCCGATTGCTTCAGATTACGCTGCTTGTCTGATATAGCCATCAATACGTATATGATGCATTTTCTTAATACTGCTACGGCCAGAACCCAGATTAAACGGTATGAACAAGGAGTGACAAGGCGACGTACCAATCTTGGCAATCTTCGGCGAATTATCGTTGTCTTGCCAGACATTGACGAGCAGCGTCGTATTATTGAAAGGCTCGCATCTGTCAGTACGCAGGTCGAGGCAGGAGAGTTGCAAGTTGAGAAACTCCATCAGCAAAAACTAGGCCTTATGAATGATCTACTGACTGGTAGAGTGTATGTTAAGGAGGCTTGTTAAATGTCAACGACATTCAACCCGTCACCCATAGTCCCATCAGAAATTGAAAATGCAGCTCAATCTGGTGAGCTAGTAATTTTTGTTGGAGCGGGAATATCGCGTTTAATCAACTGTCCATCATGGGATGGATTTGCTGATCGAGTTCTAAAGCAACTTGTGCCAGCAGGAATTGACTATTATGAACTTTCACAGATCAAGAGTATTTCCGACCCTAAAAAGCGTCTATCAATTGCAAAAATAGTGGCACAAAAGAAGAGTATCACGATTAATTACGATTCAATCTTTGAAGTCGAGCTGAAACCTGACAACGTTTATGGTTATCTAAATGAGTTTAATTCATCATTCGTTACAACAAACTACGATAAGTATTTAAGACCATGTTCTCGTGAGAACGAACAAGAGGAAAGCTGGAGATTTTATAAGCAAGAACATCTCTTAGGAGTGAATCTTGATCGAAACGGAAATGTTGTGCACTTACATGGTTGTTTAGATGACCCCGACAATATGGTGATAACCACAAGGGACTACTTAGACCATTATTCTAGCAAAGAAGTCGAGGTTTTTTTACAGGATCTTTTCAAGAGGAAAACAGTTTTATTCTTGGGATATGGCTTGGATGAGATTGAGGTTCTGGAATACATTCTCCGTCGTGGAGATGCGAGCAGTAAGACAGAAGGTGAGAGGGTGAGGCGTTTCATCCTTCAAGGGTTTTTTAATGCAGAAATGGCACTATTTGAATTGCTTCAGGCATATTATCAGGATTCTTTTACAACGAGCTTGATAGGGTTTCCTAAGGACTATAAAAATTATGATCATCAGGTAGAAATTCTTGCATCTTGGTCGAAGAAGTTAAAGTTTGGCGGTTTGGCACTTGTCGATGAAGTTGCTGCCTTAGAGGATGAGATCCGTGGCTGATTCACTTACACCGAAACAGAAAAGTGCAATCCAACGCGCCAAGCAAAATCCTGATCTGCAAGGAATTTTGTTTCGGAAGGCTGCTGGTGTGCGTTGGTTCTCCGCGTTTATTGAAGCAGGCTTTCTAAATCCTGCTGAAATACCACCTCCTGTTACTGCCAAAGTTGAGGGTTATGTAAGTATCCCGACGTGGCCTATTACCGATTATCTTGTAGCAACAAGTGAAGAACTTCGTGACCCTTTAAATGAAGAATATGCTGTAAAGACTCTGGATTTTATCCGAGCTGCAACAAATTCATCGAGTGAGCGCGGATTCGGCAATTATCGTGTTTGGTGGCAATTTTCGAAGATCATATGCAACATTCCGGTGTATTTAATTAGTTTGGACGATATTTCACTGATTGATACATGGCTCGATGACCGGTATGAGAGAGGGGTGGTAGCAGAAACTCTCGGCTGTAAATGGTTATTAAGTCTACTCAGTTTAGACGAGGAACATTCCAAATCTCTGTCAATCAGCATCTTAGAAGTCCTGTTCAAAATAAAGTCAGGTGGCGAGTCGGATGTTTCTTCAAGCAAAAAGAAGGCAGCATTACGCTTTGATAGCTGGTATGCGAAAAAGATAACCGAAAAGGTAGCTTGTAAGGCTGGATCGATTCTCGGAAAAGATGCAGTTCATATCTTTCAGGCTCGACTAGAGACTATTTTGGACATGGATGACAATGATAAGTGGTCATTTATATGGCGATCGGCTATTGAGAATCACGACCAAAATCATGGGGCTGATGATTCTGAAGATGTCATCGTTGAAGCTTTTCGTGATTCACTATTGGCATACATTGAAGCAGCGCCAGCTTCTGCTCTTAATTATGTTGAGGAGTTGCTCGATAATAAATTCGAAACTATTAAACGCATTGCAATTTACGTGATAGATCAGCAATTTCGGCATTTAAATGACTGTGCTAATCTTATCATCTCCAGAGAGTATTTTAACGGAAACTTTCGTCATGAATTATGGCACTTCTTGAGAAATCATTATCAGGAGCTCAGGCCGGATCAACAGCAAGGTGTGCTGAGTATCGTCAATGATTTAATTGAAACTGATGAGAGCGGTCAGATAAGTGCTGGCGCGACTGCTTATCAACGTGCAGCATGGTTTTCGGCGATAAAAGATATTGATGAAGAAGCTGCTCGATATTATCACCAAAATATCGAAATAGCAGGAGCAGAACCGAAAAATCCAGATTTCTCAAGCTACATGACGGTCGTTGACGTTGATGACATATCCCCGATCCCTACCGAAGAGTTACTGTCCTTGGAAATTGATGATCTGCTTAAACAACTCTCATCGGTAAATGATCAGGGCTCATTTAGAGAACCCAGTTTCAGGGGATTAGTAAAAGCATTACAGCAGACCGTAAAAGCAGAACCTCTTAGGTATCATGTGCTGTTGCATAAGTTCGCAGAGTCAGATCTGCCGTTTATCTATTCGATTATCGAAGCATACCAGGAGTTATGGACAGAAAAGGCGCAGTTGCCTTGGGATGAAATATGGGATTCCTTGCTTAGCTTCTGTAGAGACATCGTAACCCAGGATCGATTCTGGTCATCGGATAACGCTAAAAAAAGAAGCTCGTTCGTCGCAAACAGATACTGGGTTGTCGGTGCAATTGGGCGTCTGATTGAATCCGGCACCAAGTCTGATGAACATGCATTCAATGAAAATTTACTTCATGAAGCTGAAATTGTTCTTTTAACAATTCTGGGTAAAGAATGTGGGGAAGAGTTCAACGTTGATACTGATGCGGTTTCGTTAGCAATCAATAGCCCCCGTGGTCGTTGTATAGAGGCACTGATAAATTTGACTCTTCGTTCTTGTCGTTTGTCAGATAAAAGATTCCAAAACCATTTAGAAACATGGCAACATTTTCAGCCCATATATGATGATGAGTTGAAACGAACAGAGATTGGTGAGTACGAATTCGCTACTCTCGTAAGTAATTTCCTTCCGAATTTTATGTACATGTCGAATGAGTGGGTATTAAAGAATCTTTGCAGGATCTTTGACCAGAGCAACTATCAGGGATGGCTATGCGCAATGCAAGGGTATGCATATGTTGGTAGGGTCTACGAGCTGATTTACAAGCATCTTAAAGAACATGGGCACCTGATAAAAGCACTTGATGACGATAACATTAAAGATAGGGTGAATGAAAAGGTAATACAAAATATAGCAGTTGCATATCTTAATAACTTTGAATCGCTTGATGAGGGACTCATAAAACTACTACTTCTGCGAGGGAAGCAGTCAGAGCTTAGTCATCTGATATGGTTCTTCTGGACGCTGCGTAAAGATGGCGACGATAATATCAAGGTAAAAGTTTTAGCATTATGGCCGCTTATTCTTGATATCATCGATACGAATAACCAAGAAGGGCGTTTACTTGCGTCGAAACTGTGCGATTGGGCTGTATTTGTGGATGAAGTAACAGACGAAAACAAAAAGCTTATTCTGGCAGTGGCCCCATTTGCGGAGGAGGGGTACAACTCATATGACCTACTCAGGAGTATTTCCAGAATTAGCCAACGACAACCAATAGAGTCATATGAGATATGGCTTCGTCTTCTAGAAGGCGCTCAGCCGGACTTTCCCGAAGAAGCCATAAGAGAAGCACTCGCTAACTATGTGCGGTTAGGATATGACGGGCAACGCATGGCAAAAAGTATCGTAAGTGAGTACTTGAAAAGCGGTAATGAGCAACCGTCTTTGTGGTTACGCGAGATAATGGACACCATATGATTTTTGACTGCCTTCCCCAAGAAAACTATTTATCGGCCAGCCAGTTGCTAGAGTGATGTCAGTTGGCAAAGTTGAATAGCAATTAATTCTCAGCTGAGGAATTGGATATGGATATTTCGCCAGATAAACAGAATATTGACCGCGTGTTCTCAAATACAGTCTTTCATATCGATTTTTACCAGAGGGACTACAAATGGAATGATGAGCCAGTCCGCCGTTTACTTAACGACATTTTTTACAAATTTGATGAGAAATATGCGGAGCAGCCTGATTTAGATGCTTGCAAAGAAACAATTGCCGCCCATTATCCCTGGTACTACTTGAATACTTATGTGACCAATACAATTGATGGCTGTGTCTATGTGGTTGATGGTCAACAACGTTTAACAACCTTAACGTTGTTGCTCATCAAGTTGAGACATCTTGCAAATAAATATTCTTCTAAAGCCGAAGGGTGGCTCAGTCAGAAAATAGCCGGCCATAGCGGTCTGGAACTGGAATTCTGGATGAACCACGTCCGCCATATTAATGTACTCAAAGCCCTCTACGAGGATGACACCGACCTCAAAAACGTTGATACATCAAGTGGCATTACAGCTGTCAACATGGTCAGTAATTACCAGATTATCAGCGAATATTTGGACCAGAAGCTGAAAGACAAGCATATTTACGAAACCTTTGTTTTTTATTACCTTCTCAGGCTTGTACTTATTAACCTCTCAGTTGAACAAACGGACGTTCCGATGGTTTTTGAGGTCATCAATGACCGGGGGGTCCGGCTGAAACCATATGAAATACTTAAAGGCAAATTGCTTGGTCAGATCGATAAAATTGAGATGGACAAAGATGACTATAACGGTTTATGGGAAAAACAGGTGGGAAAGGTAAATTTCTTCTGGGAAGATGAGATTGATTCTTTTTTTAGATACTACCTCAAGGCCAAGTATTCTTCATCTCGCAAGGATGGGCAAAGGTTTGACGGAGATTATCACCGAGAAATTTTCAAGCAAGATATGAACGAACTGCTTAAACTTGAGCATAACTCCGCTTCAGTTAAAAAGTTCCTAAAGGACACCTTCCTCTACTACACAAACCTGTACTGCAAAATTTGGGAATTAACACAAGCGCAACACACCACATATCCATGGGTTTTCTATAACAACCTGAATGAGATGGATGGGCAGTTCATGATGATCCTGTCTGCCTGTAAGCTGGATGATGAGGAAGAAAATCAAAAGATAAAGGTTGTTTCAAGATCAATTGATCGGCTGTTTACTCTGCTTCAGCTGCAGAACAGCTATGACAGCAACGACTTTGCCGTGGTTCTTTTTCAGATATCCAACGAAATACGTGAACAGCCGGTTGATGTCATAAGTGCTGTTTTCGATAAATACCTAATAAAAGTTCTCAGTGAGCGGAGAGCAGCCATTATTGATCAACCGTTCAATTACAGCTATTTCAAAAACGCGTCAATTGAGCATTTGAATAAACGCTTTATTCGATATTTCTTTGCCCGAATTGATCAGTTTATTGCGAGTGGTATGAAGGTGAACATGAAGCATTCCATGGAGGACTTAGTTACAAAGCGGGGGGAAAAGACTGGCTTTCATGTTGAGCATATTCTTTCTCGTAATCTAGAAAATCTTAATCTTTTCAATAACGATGACGAAAAGTTTGAACAAGAGCGTAATCGCTTGGGTGGTATCTTGCTGCTGAAAGGGTTAGATAATATTTCAAGCAATAACGAACCATACAAGAAAA
>Ga0351945_1006_pt1 | contig 34509 bp, 28 predicted proteins | sample BONcelT113001F14_FD_205814 | JGI IMG/M metagenome (GOLD analysis project Ga0351945, IMG submission 205814) | Enriched cells from coal bed in the Powder River Basin, Montana, United States - BONCAT cells T11 rep3 HSBNCT.T11.300.1.F14 ... | reverse complement strand
AAGGATTACATTGTTGCCCACAATGCAATCGTGAGCAATGTGAACATATGCCATCAGCAGACAATTATTTCCGACTACAGTCTCGTTATTTGCTTTGGTTCCGCGGTTAATGGTGACAAATTCTCTGATCACGGTATTGTCGCCGATTTTCACCAGTGTTTCTTCACCATCAAACTTTAAATCCTGAGGAACTGCAGAAATTACCGCTCCGGGGAATATTTTACAGTTTTTGCCAATACGGGCACCTTCCATAATGGTTACATTGGAGCCTATCCATGTACCTTCACCGATTTCTACATTTTTTTCGATATTAACGAAAGGTTCAATAACGGTATTTTTCGCCACTTTTGCTTGTGGATGAACGTAAGCCAGGGGTTGATTCATTTAGGATATTGTTTTTTTTGAGATTTGAGCCATAAGTTCAGCTTCGGCTACAATTTTCGAGCCAACATAAGCTATGCCACGCATATGACTAATGCCCCTACGGAAAGGCGAAATAAGGTCGAGGTGGAAAATCAGGGTATCTCCCGGAACTACTTTTTGCCTGAATCTTACATTGTCAATCTTCATGAAGTAGGTGATGTAATTCTCAGGATCAGGTACCGAGCTGAGTACAAAAATTCCGCCAGATTGCGCCATCGCTTCAATTATCAAAACGCCCGGCATTACAGGTTCATCAGGAAAATGACCAACAAAAAATCCTTCATTCATGGTCACATTTTTGAGCCCTATCACATCATGATCGCTCATGCTGAGTATTTTATCAACCAGTAAAAACGGAGGCCGGTGTGGCAACAGTCGTTTGATGTCGTTGATGTCGTATAATGGAGGTTTATTCAGGTCGTATTTAGGAACCTGTGGCAGCGAGGTTTCGTGTTTTATGTGTTGCTTGATGATTTGTGCAAAATTTGTGTTGGCCAGATGTCCGGGGCGGCTTGCAATTACATGTCCTTTGATTCTGGTGCCCACAAGCGAGAGATCACCAATTACATCCAGAAGTTTGTGCCGTGCAGGTTCGTTGCTGAATGAAAGCTCAAGGTTATTGAGTATTCCTTCTTTCAGAACTTCAACATTTGGTTTGTTGAAAAATTTCGCAAGCCGGTCAAGCTCACTTTTTTCAATAAGTCGGTTAACAAAAACTATTGCATTACTCAGATCTCCGCCTTTAATCAAATTGTTCTGGATCAGAAATTCGAGCTCATGAAGAAAAACAAATGTGCGGCAGGGGCCTATTTCTTCGGCAAAATCATTCAAATGACTAAGGTGGGCATTTTGTGTGCCCAATACTTTTGTATCGTAATCAATCATTACCGATACCTTAAAAGTGTCATCGGGAAGGATTAGCAACTCAGTTTTCTTTTCAGGATCTGAATATCTGAGAACTTCAGTAATTTTGAAATAATTTCTTTCTGCTTCCTGTTCAACAACACCAACATTTTTTATGGCTTCAACATAAAATCTTGAACTGCCATCCAGAATAGGTGTTTCCTGACAATCGAGGTCGATCAGTGCATTGTCGATGTCCATTCCTGTAAGTGCAGCAAGTGCGTGCTCAACTGTGCTCACCCTCACCCCTTTATACTCCAGCGTCGTTCCCCTCGATGTATCAACAACCAGATCAGCATCCGCATCCACAATCGGTGCATCAGGCAAATCAATTCTTCTGAATTTAAACCCGTGGTTAACCGGTGCCGGTCTGAAGGTTATGTTAACTTCCTGTCCGGTATGAAGACCAGCACCTGATATGGTAACTGCTTCTTTTAAAGTTTTCTGTTTTTCTGACATAAGGTCTGCAAAGTTAAGAATTAAAATGTTTCCTTTGTCTATGTGTAAGTGTCAATAAATCAGTAGTATAAAAATATATCGGAAGTTAATCCTTTGCTTTTTTTGCTTGTTTTTCAAGTTCACTTATGCGATCAGCAAGCTTGGGAAGGCTACGGAAATATACATATGACTTCCGGTAGTTTGAAATATCAAAAGCAGGACTTCCCATGATTATCAGACCATCAGCAACATTGGTTGAAATGCCCGATTGTGCAGCTATTTTTACATCATTGCCGATTTCAAGATGACCGGTTATGCCAACCTGACCTCCAATCATGCAATTTGCGCCTATTTTTGTTGATCCGGCAATGCCCGTTTGAGCAGCAATTACTGTATTTCTGCCAATTTCAACATTGTGTGCAATCTGAATGAGATTGTCGAGTTTAGCCCCTTTACGGATAATGGTGGAGCCCAATGTAGCACGGTCGATGGTTGTATTGGCACCTATTTCAACATTGTCCTCAATGATTACATTTCCTATCTGAGCAACTTTTGAATACTTGTTGTCGGTTTGAGGTGCAAATCCAAACCCATCAGCGCCGATAACCACTCCGCCATGCAGGTTACAGGCATTTCCAATCCGGCAATCACTGTAAATCTTTACGCCTGCATATATCGTACAATCATCTCCGATGGATGCATTATCGCCCACCGATGTATTCGGATAAATCTTGGTATCCTTTCCAATTTTTACATTTTCGCCGATGCTTACAAAATCGCCGATGTAACAGTTTTCGCCAATGCTTGCTGATTCGGCAATGGCAGCATGTTTGGAGATTCCCGGTTTTTTTAAAGTAAGCTGATTGTAAGCATCGAGCATTTTTGCAAAAGCACTATTTGCATTCTCAACCCTTATCAGTGTGCATGTAACCTCCTGCTCAGGCTGAAAATCACGGTTAACAATCACAGCTGATGCTTTGGTTTCGTATATGAAATGGGTGTATTTCGGATTGCCCAGAAATGAAATTGACCCCGGCTCTCCCTGCTCAATTTTCGAAAGTTTATATATCTCTGCGTTGGCGTTTCCTTCTATGGTTCCTTCAATAAGGTCTGCAATTTGTTGTGCGGTAAATTTCATTTGGGCTGGTTTTCGGTTCTGTTGTGCTTGTCAGCTTCAGATTGTTTCAAGTTTATTTATGGCCGATTGATGTGCTTCAAAAAGCGGCGCAAGTTACCAAAAATATATGATTTTATAAGTAAGCCTTAACAATCAGAATGCCTGAATGGTTTTGGGGAAAACAAGGAAATGCCTGGTTATGGATACAGATAACACAGAAACGTTTATCTGATCTGATGATTCCGTTATGTCAGAGACATCACCATTGCGGTAAAGCAGCTTAATCTTATCACTTCCAGGATTATAGGCATTGTTGGTTATGGAACCTTGCTGAATGAAATAAGTCAGTTCATGCGCATTGAGCGTCGGCCATTCTTCTTGTATTGATTTCTCAACAATGGAAATTTCAGAGGCGGAGAAGGGTTCATTTTTGATCACAATTCTGAATAAACGCCTCGAAATCAGTGAATCGCTCAAAAAAGAAAGTACAGGATCAGAGTGTTTTGCCCATACTTTAATGGCCGACATAATATCGTAATCATCAAGTTGAGCAAACCAATCCGCAACTTCGGGTCTTGACTGAAAATCATTGGCATTCAGGTTGCTTTTCAGAAAAAAATCGAGTGCCGGCGTTGCATGAAGGCTCACACCTTTCGAAATCAGTTCTTTGGCTCTTTTCAGAAGACTTATCAGCATATTTTCAGCCGCAACAACAGTTTTGTGGTAATAAACCTGCCAATACATCAGCCGCCTTGCAACGATAAATTTTTCTATCGAATAAATTCCTTTGTCTTCAACCACAAGCTCATCGTTGTGCACAGTAAGCATTTTGATAATCCGTTCGGTGTTGATTACACCTTCTGAAACCCCCGTAAAGAAACTATCCCGTTTCAGGTAATCCAGACGGTCGGTGTCCAGTTGTCCTGAAACCAATTGATGGAGAAATTTCTTCGGATATGTATTTGTGAAAATACTGATTGCCATATCAAGCTGCCCATGGTATTCAGCATTAAGCTTTTGCATAAAAAGCAGCGAAATTTCTTCGTGGTTTATATCCGAAACAATGCTGTGCTCAAGTGCATGGGAATAAGGGCCGTGTCCTATATCATGAAGCAGTATGGCTGCCAGGGTTGACTCGGTTTCTTTGTCAGTAATTTCAATTCCTTTGAGCTTCAGCGTTTCCAGAGCATCCTGCATCAGATGCATGGCTCCAAGTGCATGATGAAACCGGGTGTGCAATGCTCCTGGGTAAACATAGGAGGTCATTCCGAGTTGCCGGATTCTTCTAAGTCGTTGAAGTAAAGGATTTTCCACCAGACCCAGCAGTAAGTCGCCCGATACGGTTATAAACCCATGAACCGGATCGTTTATGATTTTTCGTTTGTTACTGAGGCTTCGACTCACGATTTGACGTATCTTTGTTAAGCGAAAAAATGTTAAATAACCGGAGGGAATGAAATAATTTGCCATTTCCGGCATTATCATTGGGGTGGCAAACTATATGCAAAGGTAAGGCTTTTAGCCCACCAAATTATCAGCATAAACCTAAACAATCAACATGGATAAGATAGCAATACTCTGGGCCGATGATGAAATCGATCTGCTCAAACCACATATTATGTTTCTCAGGGAAAAGGGATATGATGTATTTACTTCGAATAATGGCGTGGAAGCCATTGAAATTCTTCAATCCCGACCTTTTAATATTGTTTTTCTTGATGAACAAATGCCGGGTCTTTCTGGTGTTGAGACTTTGATGCAGATAAAAAACCTGTATCCGAATCTTCCGGTTGTGATGATCACCAAAAGTGAGGAAGAGTCGATCATGGAGGATGCAATTGGTTCAAAGATATCCGACTACCTTATAAAACCGGTCAATCCGAATCAGATACTTCTGAGCCTGAAGAAAAATCTCGACAATAAAAAACTTATCAGCGAGAAAACTGCTTTTTCGTATCAGCAGCAATTCAGAAACATCGGAATGGAAATCAGCAACCGTCTGTCATTTGAAGAATGGATGGTGGTGTACCGAAAATTGATTTTCTGGGAACTGGAACTTGAAAGATCACAGGATCCGGGAATCATGAGTATTTTGAAAATGCAGAAAGATGAAGCCGGACAGGTTTTCAGCCGGTTTGTGGAGCAGAATTACCTGGAATGGGTAAATGGGAAAACTCCGAACAGGCCGGTTATGTCGCACACGCTGATAAGAGAAAAAGTTATTCCTCTGCTTGACGAAACTCCACAACTGTTTCTGATTGTGATTGATAACCTCAGGTACGATCAGTGGAAAGTACTGCAGCCCATTTTTGAGGAATTATTCAGGGTTGAGCGCGATGAAATATATTTCAGCATATTGCCTACCACAACACAGTATGCACGAAATGCGCTTTTCTCAGGCTTATTGCCCACTGAAATTGAGAAGAAATATCCAAAATATTGGGTAAATGAGGAAGAGGAAGGCAGTAAAAATCAGTTTGAAAGTGAATTGCTGGGAGAGCAGCTTCGCAGGTTCGGCCGCGACATAAAGTACAGTTATCATAAGATTCTGAATCTCACTGCTGGTCGTAAATTGGTTGAAACCTTGCCAAACATAGCCGGAAATCCTCTCAATGTGATTGTTTACAATTTTATTGATATGCTTTCACATGCCCGTACCGAAATGGAAGTTATCCGCGAACTGGCCGACGATGAAGCTGCTTATCGCTCGTTGACCGTTTCGTGGTTTGAGCATTCGCCTTTGTACGACATTATGAAGTTTCTTGCCGAAAAAAAAATAAAAACAGTCATCACGACCGACCATGGCTCGGTGAAAGTTGATGGACCCGTTAAAATTGTAGGCGACAAAGCAACGAATACCAACCTGCGATATAAAACCGGCCGCAGTCTGAGCTATAACCGTAAGGAAGTATTTGAAGTCAAGAATCCGGCTGATGTATTTCTGCCAAAAACGAATGTGAGTTCAAATTATGTTTTCTGCAGGGGAAGTGATTTCTTTGCGTATCCGAACAACTACAATTACTACGTGAACTACTACCGCAATACTTTCCAGCACGGAGGTATTTCAATGGAAGAAATGATGGTCCCTTTCATAACTTTAAATCCAAAGTAATTATTTCATGAAACCTGGTACATTTATTTGCAAAGGGCTGGATTCTCTGGATGATATTGCTGCACAGATACTTGCACACAGCCCTGATGCCAGAGTTATGGCAATCTCAGGACAGATGGGTGCCGGTAAAACCACTTTTATTCAGGCATTGTGCCGGCAGTTATCTGTTAAAGATGCTGTCACCAGTCCTACTTTTTCAATTGTGAATGAATACATAACTACAGACGGCAGGCCTGTTTTTCATTTCGACCTTTATCGTTTGCGTAAGCCCTCTGAGCTTCTCGATATTGGCTACGAAGATTATTTCTTCAGTGGGAACTATTGCTTTATCGAATGGCCGGAAATAGCTGAACAGCTTATTCCGGAGCATTGTCTTACCATCCATATCAGCATCGATGAGGTGACCGATTACCGGATTTTCAGTGTTTTGTGATTTGCTGTTCAGGTGATTTTTATATTGAATTATTGTATAAATTAGCGATGATAATCAGATAACCACACAGGAAATGCAAGAGCAGAATGAATATTATGTGTATCCTTCTCATTCTGTTGGTCTTATGCCTCAGGAAGAGCGGCTTGAAATACCCAATCAGGCTTGTAAACTCACGCTTGGTGTTCCCTGCGAAACCACCCTTTTAGAGAACCGTGTTTCTTTGGTGCCGGATGCTGTTGCCTTGCTTGTAGATGCCGGTCACAGGGTTTTGGTTGAATCTCAATCGGGAATGGCTGCACATTATTCTGACAATGAATTCAGCGAAGCAGGAGCGGAGATTGTCAAAGATTCATCGTCTGTTTTTCAGTGCGATGTTATTATAAAAGTATCTCCGCCTACCGGTGAGGAGATTGAGATGATGCGCGGAAAGCAAGTTCTGCTTTCATCGCTCAACCTTGCCAGCCTGAATGATTCTCATTTCAGGAAGCTTTCCTCAAAAAGGATTACCGCACTGGCTTATGAATATGTGAAGGATAAGGAAAGTAATTATCCTGTGATTCGTGCTATGTCAGAAATAGCAGGAAACACTTCCATTCTGATAGCTGCTGAATACCTGAGTCATCCGGGTTATGGGCGTGGTCTTATGTTTGGCGGATTGAGCGGAATTTCTCCCACCGAAGTTGTAATTCTGGGTGCTGGTACGGTCGGTGAATTTGCAACACGTGCTGCCATGGGAATGGGTGCACTTGTTAAAGTATTTGATAGTTCAGTTTACAGGCTTCGCAGATTGCAGAATAATCTTGGAGCAAGGATTTTCACGTCCATTCTTCAGCCCAAATCCATTCTTGATGCGCTGCGGACAGCCGATGTAGCAATCGGTGCCATCAGGCCGCAGGGTGGATTGTCGCCGGTTTGCGTTACCGAAGCGATGGTTCAGCAAATGAAAGGCGGTGCCATCATTATTGATGTAAGCATTGATCAGGGCGGATGTTTCGAGACATCAGAAATCACCAACCATAAGAATCCGGTTTTTGAAAAATACGGGGTTACCCATTATTGTGTGCCCAATATAGCTTCCAGGGTTCCGCGAACAGCCTCACGGGCACTCAGCAATCTGCTTGCTCCGATTTTACTCAAAATAGGAGAGGAGGGAGGAATAAACAACATCCTCAGAACTGATATTGGTGTGAGAAACGGTGTGTATCTCTACAACGGCATTTCAACAAATCGATATATCAGTGAGTATTTTCACCTTCCGCATAAAGATATTGATCTGCTGATTGCGGCTTTTCATTGAGGATTTCGGATTTCGGATTTCGGATTTCGGATTTCGGATTTTCAAATCTTCAAATCTTCAAATTTTCAAATCTGCTCCGACCTCTGACCTCTGACCTCTGACCTCTGACCTCTGACCTTCGACTAAAACTAAAACCCTATATGCCCGGTATAATTATGAGGGCTTAGCGCTCTTAGTTCATTTTTGACTTTCTCGCTGACATTGAGTTTATCAATAAATGCTTGAATACTTTCAGCAGTGATGCGTGTGTTTGTGCGGGTGAGAACTTTCAATGCTTCATAAGGTTTAGGGAAACCTTCTCTTCTTAAAATGGTTTGAATGGCTTCGGCAACCACCGCCCAATTGTTTTCCAGATCGAGTGCAATTTTTTCCTCATTCAACACAAGTTTGGATAAGCCCCTTATGATTGACTTAATTGCAATTACGGTGTGGGCAGCAGGAATACCTATATTTCTTGAAACGGTTGAATCGGTAAGATCGCGCTGTAACCTCGAGATGGGTAGTTTTGCAGATAGATGCTCAAAAAGTGCGTTTGCAATGCCGAGATTTCCTTCGGCATTCTCAAAATCAATGGGATTGACTTTGTGCGGCATTGCTGATGAACCAACTTCACCGGCTTTAATCTTCTGTTTGAAATAATCCATTGACACATATGCCCATACATCGCGGCTCAGGTCGATCATTATGTTGTTTATACGTTTGAGGGCATCAAAAAGCGCCGCCAGATTGTCGTAATTCTCAATCTGAGTGGTGAATTTCTGTCGTTCAAGATTAAGGTGTTCACGGGTGAATTTATCTGCAAAAGCAATCCAATCAATTTCCGGATAAGCGGCATAGTGGGCATTCAGGTTTCCTGTGGCACCTCCGAACTTGGCAGTAAAGGGTATGGCTTTCAATTGTTTGATTTGGTGTTTCAAACGATCAACAAAAACATACAATTCTTTACCAACCGTGGTTGGAGTTGCCGGTTGACCATGAGTTCTGGCCAACATAGGAACGTTTTTCCATGTTTTTGATTTGTCAGTGAGCTTCTTCACCAGTTCTTCAAGCATGGGAAGCACAATGTCTTCCATCGCAAGCCTCAGCGCATAAGGACCTGAAGTATTATTGATATCCTGTGAAGTTAGCCCGAAATGAAGGAATTCCTTGTATTTCCCAAGACCAATCTTGTCGAATTTCTTCTTGAGATAGTACTCTACGGCTTTTACGTCGTGATTGGTTGTAGCCTCAATTTCTTTAACTTCGGCTGCATCGTTAAAAGTAAAATCACGGCAAAGTGCGCGCAGATTTTCAAAATCGGCCGTGGTTACATTTTTTAACTGGGGCAGCGGAATCTGGCAAAGTGCAATAAAATACTCTGCTTCAACAAATACCCTGTAGTTAATAAGGGCTGCTTCTGAAAAGAAGTATGCCAATCCTTCTACTTGTTTTCTATATCTCCCGTCCACAGGAGAGATAGCATTCAACACAGTTAATTCCATATCTGTAACTTTAAACGAAAGTTCAAAAGTAAGGAAGCAAATCTAAAGAATGCAAGTTTTTTATTAATTTATTGATTAAAAGTGCATTAATTTCTGTAAATAACTGATATTTAGCATGCAGAGCTATGCTTTTTGCTGAGATAATGCTGGTGTTTTCTACATTCCCAGATTTTCGCCGATAATTATAACCTGTGTAGGTGTATGAGCCGGCCTCCGTCGTAGAATTGTGTATGCTCTGCATCCTCTTTCTTCAGAATTGCAATCGTGGCAGATTCCATCAATGGAGCACGGGGTGTCGCGGTTCAGGCGTTTCATGTTCATAGGGGCTGCTGTATTTTTCAAGCGGCTCAAGGCTGATTCTTCATTTTCAACCACTTTATTGATGCCTGCCACAACAATTACCTTTCGGGGACCAAAAATCATAGCTGCTACCCGATTTCCATATCCATCGGCATTCACAATGCTTCCATCCAGTGTAATTGCATTGCTGCTGCTGATAAACAGATCGCTCATCAACTCCTGCCGCATTATGTCCAGGCGCTCATTCTCACTTAAATCCGGTAAACCGTGGTCGATAATAACACAGTTGCTGATTTTTGCCAGTTCTCTCAGCCCAAGTTGTCTGGCTGTGAGTGATCCGCCGAAAGCAACTTTTAACCCGGGGGAAAACTGATCGGAGATGTGTTCAACGGCTTCCTCTTTTGTTGAAAAGAAAAAAGCTTCAAACCCGTGTTTTTTGAGTTTTGCAACTGCTTTTTCACCAATTACTTTATTGTGCCATGCGTGGTGTTCTGTCATTTGATTCGAAGTTTGTGTGACAAAGTTAATAGATAAAAACAGCATGGCAAAATGTGAATTCTATTGCGTTCAAATAGAAATAATATTGAGTTGCAAATTCATTATTTACAAATCCTCTGGTTTCTTAAATTTCAGTTGCCAGGCACCAAAATAGACTTAAGTCTTACATTCATTCTTTAGAATAATAAAACCACAGAGAGTCAATGCTCCTATAACCATTTTTGATGAGGTTCTCTTTAATACTATCATTCGGAGGAACAGTATATTTTTTTAGTTCTTTGTTTTCTGAAAATCTAAAAAGAAATATAGAATCATGACTAGTCATGGAATTTATTTTAAGTTCTAAAAACGTCTTAAAAACAAGCCCCAAATTAGCATCAAAACTCAAAGAGTCAGTCGATAAATACAAAAATAATTCATTAAGTTCCTCACCATTAGGGGTTAATCTGTATTTATATGTTCCTCCCTTCTCAACAAATAAAGAAACCAGAATGTTAGAATAAATTGCATCTTCACTGCTACCAGATGAGGAATCAATAAAACTATAAAACAAAAAATAATTTGATGCATCTCTTTCTCCTTCTCTAGGGTAAATACTCCAATTGTTTAGAACTCTCCAATTTGTTGAGGTCACTATGTCATTATAATCAAATTCAGTTGTATTAAGGTGTTGCTCTGAATTTACAGAGCAGCATTGAAGTAAAATAAATAGAGGTAATAGTGATGTTAAATTCTTCATTAGCTGCTTTCTTTTCTAATTGTAATGACTTTGGTCTCTGTCTTTATTCATCAAATATAGGGAATAATGTTGAATTGCGAATTGGTGATGAAAAGTGTGAAGGCTGGATTCAAATAAAGTCTCAGGTGCTTACTGTCAAAGGTTTATTTTCTTCTTTTTGTAAACAAGCTTAACTATTTCACTTTCTTCAGGCTTTTTATCATTGTACTTCACAAGAGCACTATCACCTGGTGAGAATAGTCTGGAATAGGAGTACCCAAGCTTAAAGTCATTTATGCAATTAAATCTTAAAGTGTCGAGATAAAAAGTATAATACACCCGCTGTTGAAAGAATCCTCTGCCCCAATGAATCTTTTTCGTACTGTCAATATGGGCTGTTGCATACTCATTATTCAATCTAGTTCTGCTGGTACAGCTGATAAATAAAAACATCAAAATCACAATTATATAAAAGCCCCGGCAGAACAGAATTTGCAAGGACGATCCTAATAAAGGGCTAACATTTTTAACAACTATATTTCTCATGTAAAACATTAAAACTGATTTATGTTTTTTGATCATTTGTTTTTATGCATCAAATTTAGATGATAATTAAAAATAGCCGTGGAAGAGGTAGAAATAAAAATTTCACTTACCAGAGAGAGGGCTTATTCATACTCAAATTCCTGAAAATATGACAAGTTTGATCTTTCTTCGAGTTTTGTTTCAGGAAGGTCGGTTTCCTGATAAGTATAAATGAAACTTTGTGTAAAGGTATTAATAAGCTCACCAATAATGTTGATCCTTTTGGTGGTAACTGAAATTGCATTGTTTGCAGAGCCCATGTATGCATTCTCTGAAAACTTGTAAAAATAGAATTTTCTGAATGGATTTTCTTTTTGATCATAAGTGTATACCACATCTTCATACTTGTAAAATAAGGAACCTGAATGGTTAGTGCCTTCGAACTCAGTGCCTGCTTCCGGAGTGAAAGCTTTAGAGTAAGCATCAACAAAAATTTCTGTTCTGGTAAGATTCTCATTTATCCAGGTATATGTGTTATAATTAGTTAATTGCCAGTTTGTTCCGTCATATTCATAGGACTCCATTTTTACCATGTTTTCATTGTCGTCAAGTGTGATTACTATTCTAGCCTCCGGATCTGATGTGGAAGTTATCGTTACTGTATTTTTATCCCAGGTGTATTGGCTTGTATATTGAAATTCGTCAGATTCCTGATAGAATGCTGAAATTACCTTTCCGTCCGTTAGATATGTAAAATAAACTGAGTCGCCCAAGAATGGAGAAGCAATACTTACAAGTTCATTCTTATTGTTATATCGAAAAAAAACTTCATTGATCTCTTCAGATGGATTGTTGGTTAATCGGAGTGTGGCAGTAAGTTTTTTTAACCTTGGATCACGATTGCCAGTATCAGTATCGTCCTTGTGGTTTTCTTTGTCACAGGATACTATTACAACTAACATTATAATTATCAGCGATTTAAATGTAAATGTATTTCTCATTTCTAATATTTTTAAAGGCACTCAAATTTATAGAATTATTCGAATATTTATTATCAAACCAGATTAACTATCCCTTCTGGGTAATAATTATATTAAAAACTCACAACCGTTTATGATTTCCTGATGCATTATTAAGATTGCATGCTTTTGCTTTTTGCCTTAAATCCCTGATAAACCAGATATAAGGCAAACAAAATACCGGAAATAATCATCACCGCATTTATTTCATGGTAATATTTATCCATCAGCTCTTTCGGGAAATAATAACCGATAAAGGCCAGAATTGTGTTCCACAGCAACGCACCGGCGGAGGTGTAAATAATAAAGCTTTTCAGTGGCATGCGGGCAAGCCCCGCAGGAATGGATATCAATTGACGTATGGCTGGTATTAGTCTGCCGATAAAGGTTGAAGTTTTGCCATGTCTGACAAAATAATCTTCAGCTTTTTTTATTGATGAAGGCTGAATCATAAACATTCTTGCCAATCTTGTATCAGCCAGCGCATAAATTGCCGACCGGCCTATCCATAAAGCGAAATAGTAATTGAATAAAGCACCAATCAAGGCGCCAAGGGTTGCGAAGAAAACTACAAGAAATATATTCAGTTCGCCTGCTGCTGCTTTGTAGGCTGCCGGAGGAACAATTACTTCCGAAGGAAAGGGTATAAACGAACTCTCGATCACCATCAGCAAGGTAATGGTGAAATAGTTGATGTTATTGAAATACCAGGAAGTTATTTCAGAAAATAATTCTGTCATAGAATTTGGTTAAACAGCTGTAAAACAATTTACTTGAGCTCAGGGAAGCTGATCTTTGAATCTTTGAACCGACCTTAGGGAGCCTGCCCGACTGCGCCAGGCAGGCAGGCTCAGCGAAGCTAATCTTTGAATCTTTGAACCCTTGAACCCTTGAATCCTTGAATCCTTTGAATCTTTGAATCTTTAAATCTTGAATCTTTGAATCTCTTTACTTATTCAGGCTATGCAAAACCTGTGATGAAAAATGAACTATATTCCTGGTTTCCTGCAACATGCTCATAAACAAAATGCTGCTTCGGTTGCCAGTCATTTCTTCGCGGATTCGTTTTACCTCGTTTTTACTGCTCTTCTCAATTTCAGTTTCTACCGGAATTTTCAGCATTTCAGGAGTTTCGGCTGTTGCATTGTCATCAGTTGCAACAGTCCGGGCTATTCCGTGTAAAAGATGGGTGAGTTTATCATTTATTGTTTTTAGCTCAGTTAGCTGCATTTCGCTAAGAGGCTTATGATGATTGGCCATATGGCTTATTGAAGCTCCTGCAATTATGCCAATACAATTAAGTATCTCCAGAAGGTTATCCTGTGTTCTGATTGCATAATATGCCTGATCGGCTTCCTGCTCAGCAGTTCCTTTAAGCACCTGCGATACTATTTTTCTTTGAGTTCTGGCTTCCTTCTGTAGCCCGGTAATGTTATTTCTGATCTCTCTTAATGCGCTTATGTCGGTATTTTGGTTTCCGGCAATAATCTGATTGTAAAATGCGGAAACTGTTGTAAAGGTTTCAGCTGCATTTTTGGTGCAGAATTCTTTTACATTATCCGGATTTACTGATTCTTCTTTAGCCTTTGATACTTTTCCTGATTCTTCCTTTTTCAGATGGATTCTATGGGTTCGGTAAGCCATAAAAACAGCTATTGAAATCATGATAAAAATGGCAATTGTTCCGCCAACGAAAAACAGAGAGGCCAGTATAAATGATATTGTAAAGGCAGATATAGCTGTAAAGAACCACCCTCCGATTACTGAAAATACACCGGTGATTCTGTAAACTGCACTTTCCCGGTCCCACGCGCCATCAGAAAGGCTGGTGCCCATTGCCACCATAAAAGTCACATAAGTAGTTGAAAGCGGCAGTTTTAATGAAGTTCCAAGAGCAATCAGGGCACTTGATACCACCAGATTCACCGCTGCTCTGAGTAAATCAAAAGCAGGTAAATTCTTCTCTTTACGCTTTCGCGGCAAGGGAGCAAACCTTACTGCCACCCACTCTTTTGTGCTTTCAGGAAGAATGCCTGAAAAGAAGCTGTTTATGCCAAGCGAAACACTGACAATGCCTCTTGATAATGCTGAGGAACCAAATCTTTCTTCACCTTCATCCTGGCGACTGAGATTAACCTCGGTCATGATTACTGTGCGGGCCTTCTTCGATAAGTAAAGTGTAATCACCATAATTAAACCTGACATAAGCAGGAAAATCATTGGAGTTTTTACCGCACCGCTTAGTGCTTCCATGGTAAAGGAGCCCGGATTGGCGCCGGGTGTGTTTATAAAAGTTATATAAGAATCATAGCCAGCCAGCGGAACACCGATGAAATTCACCAGATCGTTTCCGGCAAAAGCCATCGCCAACGCAAAGGTTCCCACCAGTACCACAACCTTCAGAACATTAACTCTAAAGAAGATATTAACCAGGTAAAGCAGTGTAGTGAAGCCTGCAAAACTAAAAAACAGAAGTTGCAAACTATTGTCTTTTACCCATTTGTAGTTTGCGGGGGTCATAAAAGCTGCATCCTTCGCACCTTTTATAAGAATAAAATAGACTATGATGGTGATTGCGATTCCTCCGAAAAGTCCGCCAAGGTATTTGAGTCTCCGCTCATAGTTAAAAGTGAAAATCAGGCGGGTTACAAACTGAGTTAAAGCACCTATTGTAAATGCTATGATTACAGAAAGCAGAATCCCCGATATTACTGCCAGTGCCTTTCCCGAATTTATGTATTCGCCAAGCTGCGCATATTCGGCTCCTCCGGCAATCTTAAATATAGCAATTGCAACCGCGGCTCCCATAAGTTCAAAAACCAGCGAAACTGTTGTTGAGGTTGGAAAACCGATGGTATTGAAGGTGTCAAGTAAAATCACATCGGTGATCATTACCGCAAGAAAAATCAGCATTATATCGGCAAATGTGAACTTGTCGGGATAAAAAATCCCGCTTCTGGCTATCTCCATCATTCCTCCTGAAAAAACGGTTCCCGCAAGAACTCCTGCTGCGGCTACAAGCATTACAATTTTCAGCGGTGCAGCTTTCGAGCCTACTGCCGAATTTAAAAAGTTTACTGCATCGTTGCTCACACCAACGATAAGGTCGGAAATGGCAAGTAGAAATAAAACAAGGATGAGAATCAGGTAAATGGTTTCCATTTGGTGGAGAGGAATTGAAGGCGCAATATTAGTCAAAGATTATTCCTGCATATCATGGCGCATGTTAAGTTATTGTTAAGTTATTGGTATATTGTTTGCCCGTTTTGAAAACCCTGAGAATTAATTGTTTCAGACAGATATGTTCAGTAATTACTGATGCTATTTTGCATACTTTTGCGAACGTTTTTTAAAACTGTTTATCATTTTTATGACACTGCAAATATTTCTGTTGCTGGCAGGTTTTGTGCTGCTGATTAAAGGAGCCGATTGGCTGGTTGAAGGTGCTTCGGCTCTGGCAAAAAAATACAGGATCCCTGACCTGGCCATTGGGTTAACCATTGTTGCATTTGGTACTTCTGCCCCCGAACTGGTGGTAAATGTATATTCATCCATGCAAAATCATCATGATATTGTTTTTGCCAATGTCATAGGCAGCAATATGTTTAACCTGTTTGCCATTCTGGGCATTGCCGGATTAATCAGTCCGTTGGTTGTGCAATCAAGCACTGTGTGGAAAGAGATACCTTTTTCAATGTTTGCGCTGGTGGTACTCTTTGTTTTGGGTAACGATTTGTTTATGGGTGGCAATAACATTCTTTCACGGGCCGATGCTTTTATTTTGCTTGCATTTTTTGGGCTGTTCCTTTATTATATTTACAGGCAGATGCGAACAGACAGAACGGATGCATCAGTCACTGACAAGCATTTAACGGTCTTTAAAATCACGCTGTTTATCATGCTGGGTTTTGCAGGTCTGATTTTTGGTGGCAGACTTGTGGTAACAAATGCCATTGACCTTGCTGAAGCTTATGGTGTGAGTCAAAAAATAATCGGGCTGACAATTATAGCTGCCGGCACTTCATTACCCGAGCTGGCGACATCGGTGGTGGCTGCCTACCGCAAAAACAATGATATTGCCGTGGGTAATATAATCGGATCTAATATCTTTAATATATTCCTTATACTTGGGGTAAGTGGAATGATCAGACCTCTGAGTTTCAATACTACCTTTAATACCGATATCTATCTGGTAGCAGCAGGCACTTTGTTATTGTTTCTTGCCATGTTTCTGGGCGGTAAAAAAAGGCTCGATAGGTGGGAAGCTGCCATTTTATTGATGGTTTACATCGGTTACACTGTTTTCCTGATTCAAAGGGAGGTCTGATCGCAATTTTCCATTTTTTCAAAGTCAACCTCACATTCACTGCGAAAAATCATTTACCTGATCTTCATTTATTTACCTTTTGTCTTTTGATTAAATAGCAGGGAATTACATCGGATTGTGAATTTAATGGTGGTTGAATGGAGAACAATTAGCGGTATCGCTAAAAACCTCTGTAACCTATATCCCCCTCAATATCTTCTCTATTTTTCTTCCTTTTGCCAGTTCATCTACCAGTTTATCAAGGTACCTGACTTTTTGTATGAGAGGATTCTGTATCTCTTCCACTCGATATCCGCAAATAACTCCGGTAATCAGATGCGAAGAAGGGTTTAAGTTTGCTTGCTGGAAAAATGTTTCAAAATTTACATTTTCTTCGATCAGGCTTTCTAGTTTTTCGTTGTTAAAGCCTGTCAGCCATTCAATTACCTGATGAAGTTCTTCCTTAGTTCTGCCTTTTTTTTCAACTTTCAGGAGGTACATGGGATAAACCAGGGCAAAGGACATTTTAGCGAAACGCTCATCATATTCAGTTGTATTGTTCATGGTGCAGATGGTTCAATTTTGGTAATATTGCAGCTTCAAAAGTAGTTTTTTTTAAGAAAGAGAATAAGTATGGCGGCAGATGACTTGATTAAGGATGATGCGAACTGCATATTCATTTGATTACTCTCACCCCTTCATCTGTCTTAACCCAATAGTTTGTTTAACCCTTCTTTTTCAAATAATATTCGTCCAACTTTTAGGTTCGACCACCCTTCTTTTAACTCATAAGTAAATTTAGGATTGTTATTTTTCAATTCACAGTCAATGTAAAAAGTTGCAATTTTTCCCTCTTTCACCTCTGCTAACTCTTTCAGTTCCTGAAGGTGTGTAGAAATAAGGAATATTGAATTTTTAAATTTTGTTAACCCTTTTATTGTCGTTGCACTTATTTCTATTGCGTCTTCATTGTTGGTGCCTCTTAATAATTCATCAAATACAGCGAAACAATAATTATTCTCTGCAGCTTCGGTAATTACTTTTTTGAGGTTTATCAGTTCAGTCATAAAATGGCTATAACCGCTTAAAATATCGTCATTGAGGTTAATAGATATTGAGATTGTATCAACAAATGGAATTTCTGCTTTTTTGGCCGGCACACCTAACCCGATGTGACCAAGAAAAACGCAAAGACCTACAGCTTTCAGGAATGTTGATTTTCCCGATATATTAGATCCGGTTATTAAAATAACATTGCTATTTGTTGTAAAACTATTGGATACAGGATTCAACAACATCGGATGATAAAATTCAATCAAAGTGAATCCTTTTTTTGAAAATGTCGGGAATGCCCATTTGTGTTTTAATATTCCCAGACTGATAGACAGGTAAGCCTCAAATAAAAAAAAGTGTTTCCAGAATTTCTCAAATTCTCCGTTGACAATTGCTTCGGCAAACAAGTCAGATAATTCGAGAATATGTTTTACTTTGAAATTCTGCTCTCTGATTAATAGTTCATATTTGGGCAAGTTTAAACCTGAAAGAAAGTCATTTATGTTAATCAGAACCTTTTTATAATTTTCAGGAAAGACTGTTAAATTTATTCTTGCAATAAAAAACAATTGAATTCTATTCAAAAACAGTACTGATTGAATCAGATTGCTGGCTTTTCTGTGTCTGCTCTGCTCTGAAAACAAAAGACGTAGTCTCTGATTTCTTTTCGGATGATCATTAAAATTTTCAGGTTTAAGAAATGATAAAACCTCCAACAACTCTCTCCGGGAATAAGTATAATTTTTGAAAATAACATTATTGGCAATAAACCCCTTCAATATGAGCTGCCTGTGGAGAATTTCTTCTATAGAGCCAAGCGGTTGTTTTATTAGCTCCTGCAAAGTTTTTCGTGAGAATTCATTCGGGGTGAAATCTATAAGAGGCAACAATTCCTTTTCTAAATGCAAGTCCTGAATATTAAACATTGGGATTCTTTTAAATTTATTGTTTTTACGATTTGTCAACATTGTTCCAAACGAGCACCTAAGCACAATTATAACTCTATAACCAAAAGTGAATATCTGATTTTCATGCCAAATATAAGATGTTTTTGCATATCCAAACTATGCGTTGGATTATGATTTTTTCTCAATCATTTGCTCCGGTTTCATAAAATGATAAAGGCCCGTTAAAGGGCCTTTATCGTTAACACCAAAAATCTCCCTTAGCGGGAAATACCGTAGAAAACTTCACGAATAATGTCACTGTATGTGTCATTAAATGTGACGAGACACCAGATCTGAAGAAGAATAATTTCTTCCTTGCGCAGCCAACGTTTTGATTTTATCAGTTCTTTCCTGAAAAGATCACGATTGAAACTGACTTTCTGCAAAATGGTTTTTGTGTACTCCAGCATAGCAAATCTGATTTAAATGTATGTTGAATTTAATTAGCGCAATCGATTGCAGAAATAACGCACCGGGGTGTAGTTTGTTGTATGCTTCTTGCCGATTTAAGGTAATTTTAATGCAGCTGAAAGCCAGTTAGATAGCGGATTCCGCATCAGTTACTTTCAGCAATTGTTGAGGTATAGCTTACCGGATATGTGGCAAAAAAACCAATGCCGCCATTGCTGATATTTCCTTTGATGTTTGACGGCGGACCGCTGAAAAGCGGACTCTGATATCCCGATTGTATTTGCAGCTGCGTAACGAATTTGAAATACTCTTCTGTGATGCGTGCGCTTTCTATGGCGAGTATATCACCGGGGTTAACTTTTTGCCTTTCATACGACTGGTTAAGATATCCGATGCCTATACCGTTGGTATAATTTCCGTTATAAAAACGGTCATCGGTAACAAAAACCTTATTCAGCGTGTCTGATATCAATTCTCCGTTTTTGAGCACGTTAAACATATAAAAATCAACGCTTGACGAATCCTGCACATAACAGGTAATTTCATAAAATCCGTCTGGCCCCCATTCGCTTCTGAATACTGCTTTTATGGAATCAAGGGGAGCCGGGAAGTTCATATACGAACTGGCTGTATAATTTTCATGACCGCCAATGGGTTCTGATAAATTAATGTTGAGGGTGTAATTACGACCCGGTAAACCATGGTAATCGGACGGTGTTGCATATGTGCCTGGTTCTGTTTCGGTGAGGGTAATTATTTCAGATCCATCGTCAATGGTGAGCAATGCTCCACTTACTCCGGGTGCTTGCTCAGGATAGAAGTAGCTGGTTGAGCGTGTCAGTCTGATTACATGAGCGGTGGTGTCGGTGGTAATTTTTCCTTCCACCACAAGGCGGGTGTAACTTTCATCCAGCTCAATGTCGATTTTCTCAGTACATGATGCCATGATAAAAACTGCAGCAGCAATGCCAAAGGCTTTTATTAACAAGGGTTTTATTTTTAGTGTCTTCATTTTGTGATTGTTTTGGCAGATCAGAACTTAAAGTTGTAGGTTATTGAGGGGATAATGCTGAACAGGTAGGTTTTTTCGGCATAAGTCTGATAAGGATTTACCGGATCCTGCTGGAAGTTGATGGCCCAGGCATTTTTTCGTGCGTAAGCATTATAAACCGAGAAATTCCATTCTCCCTGCCACTTTCGGTTTTCCCTGATCTTGTTTTTGTAAGTGAATGAAACATCTAGGCGATGATAATCGGGCAAACGGTATGAATTGCGATCGCTGTAAATGGGGACAATCACATTGCCGATCACTGCACGCCCTGTTGGGAAAGTAACGGGCGAACCGGTTGAATATACCCAGGTTGACGATAAAACAGCCCTTTCAGAAAACTCATAATTTAAAATCACCGAAATGTTGTGTGGCTTCTCATACGGAGCGCGATAGCTATTTCCTTCGTTGATGCCTTCTATCTGCCTGCGAGTTGCCGACAGGGTGTAACTGACCCAACCATTCAGCTTGCCGATGTTCTTTTTTACCATAATCTCCATCCCATACGACCAGCCTTTGCCGGTGCGGAGTTCACCTTCAAGTTTAGGGTTCAGCAGCAGTTCGGCGTTGTCCTTAAAGTCGATTACATCATACATATTTTTGTAATAGACTTCCGCGGAAGTTTCAAACGCATTGTCCTTAAAATTCCTGAAGTAGCCTACAGCCACCTGATCAGCCTTTTGTGGTTTTACATTCGGGCTGCTCGGAAACCATAAATCAAGCGGTGTGCCGGCGGTTGAGTTCTGCGCCAGATGCACATATTGCACTGTTCGCGAATAGCTTGCCTTTACAGAAGATGCAGGATTAATCACGTAATTGAGCCCTATTCGTGGTTCAGGTGCAATATAGGTATTGATGATTTTTCCTTTGCCATACAGCACGGAATCAATGGCATTAAAATCGGAGTCATAATTATAGATAGTGGCAGCTCCGGTATTCTGAAAAGCTGATAAACGGAGTCCGTATTTGATCACGACCTTACTGCTTATTTTATGCTCATTGTTGATGTAAACGCCGTATTCCATCGCGTAGTTCAGCGGAAGTCTGTACTCTGTGAAAAGGCTTTCGCTGCCCGTTCCCTTTGCAAAACCAGGATCGAAAGTATGTCTGATGCCCAGCACTCCGAAACGAAGCGTGTGATCGGGATTTATGTACCATGTAAAATCGCCCTTCAGGCTTTGATTCTGCATTTTCGATTTCCAGATAAAGGAATTTGCATTGCCCTCCGCTGTTCCCAGTTCATAATCATACATGCTCTGAATGAGGGTGAAATTGGAAAATAATTTCTGCGAAAAGAGGTGGTTCCATCTCAGTGTGCCGGTTTGATTGCCAAGACTCATGCGGGCAAATTCATTTCTGAAAACATCGCGGCCAAAATATCCCGAAAGGTATAGCCTGTTTCTGTCGTTGATTTTATGGTTGATTTTGGCATTCAGATCATAAAAGTAAAGCACGTTGTCGCGGATATCCTTGTTTTTTGCAAAAGGAAGAAAAATATCAACATAGGTGCGGCGGCCTGCCAGCAGAAAAGAGGTTTTGTCTTCGATAACCGGTCCTTCCAGCGTCAGACGGCTGGAGATGCTACCAATACCTCCGGTGCCGGCAAAATTTTTGGAGTTTCCGTCTTTCATCCTGATGTCGAGTATCGACGAAAGTCTTCCGCCATAGGAAGCCGGAATATCACCTTTATATAAGGTAACATCCTTGATGGCATCGTTGTTGAAAACCGAGAAAAATCCCAGCAGATGGGAAGCATTATAAACAATGGCTTCGTCGAGTAGGATCAGATTCTGATCAGGACTTCCGCCCCTTACGCTGAATCCCGATGACCCTTCGGAAGTGGATTGAACGCCCGGAAGCAATTGAATGGCTTTGATGATATCAACTTCGCCCATAAGTGCCGGAATGCGGTTTATGGTTTTAATATCCATTCTCACTACGCTCATTTCGGGTTTACGGATGTTGTCGCCTGGCCTTTCGCCGGTAATAACCACTTCGCTGAGTTGCTGACGAGCAGGAGCCATTTCAACGTTCAGCGTGATGTTTTCACGCATCTGTATCACCTTCTCAATGGGGGTGAAACCGATAAATGAAATTGTGATTTTGTATTCGCCGGGATTGAGGCTGAGCGAGTAAAATCCATACTGATTGGTGACAGTGCCGGTTTTCAGTTCATGCACATAAATGGTTGCACCCAGCAATTCTTCGCCCGATTCTTTGTCTCTGATGTTTCCACTGATGGTAAATCGTTTGCTTCCGGGGGCTTCCGGCTCTGTGTCAGCAAAAGCAGTAAAAGCAGGAAGGAGAAGTAATATTAGAAAGTAAATTGTTTTGTTCATCGTTGAGTTGGTTGTTTTTTATAGCTGCTTTAGTTTTGTTCTCGTTTCAGGAATTGAAGTTCCCCATAAGGAAGCTGATAGATACCAGCGGTCCTGAGAAGTCTTTGCTGTTCGGGTAATTATTCAGGGTTCCTTCAGAAGTTACTGTGGTTTTGCCTGTTCCTCTGACTATCCGGTAACCAAGGCCTAAAGTGGTTCTGATAAACGGAAAAAGTCTGAATCCGGCTTCGGCTTTTGGTATTATTACAAACACGCCATCATTTATTATGTTTTCACGAAAATCAAGACGGTAATCATTTTCCGACAGGCTAACGCTGCCCAAAGCGATTCCCATACCCGCCTGAAGCCTGAAGTTTTCGGTTTTTTGACGAATATATCCGAAAATAAGTCCGGCAAAGCCAAAGTTTGTTCTGAGGTTTGAATAGGTAACCGCCTGCCTGTTTTCAAGAGTCAGGGATAGCCGGCCGGTGTTGTGTGATCCGGCATGTGTTTCAGCAAAAGCTCCGGCAAAGAAACTTTTGTTTACAATAATTCCACCACTGCCTCCTTTGAACAAAGCAGGTTTATTTTTTATTTCTGAAATGCTGAGCGATGGCCCTGCAAATCCAGTAATCCGGGTTTCGTTGCCGTAAAGCGGAAAGCCTGTTTTATTTTCGGTTTGCGACATCCCGAAAAGGGTATAAAGCAGCGCCAGAATCAGCAGCAGAATCGGTGTAAAGTTGTTGAGTTTTTTCATAATCAGATGATATTTTGCCGAATAATGCAGCAAAAATACCCTGATGCCATCAGTGTTTGGAATGAAAATCGGTGAATGCGGAAATTAGACTGTTGAAACTGAAGTTTACAAGGTTGAATGGATGCAAGGCATATAAATGATTCCGAATCCTGATTATCACAGAAAATTCCGGAAAAGAAATCAGGCTTTTAATGATTGCTTTCTGCGCTTGATTTCACTTCTGATAAGCTTTAGCTCACGACTGGTTTGTCCGGATACAGATGTGTTTTCTTCGGCTCTGCGAAGTAGATAGGGCATCACCGATTTTACCGGTCCATAGGGTATGTACTTAGTGACGTTGTATCCGGCATCGGCCAGATTAAAGCTGATGTGGTCGCTCATTCCGTAAAGCTGAGAAAACCAGAACCTGTTGTCGTCAAGTGAAAAGTTATTTGCTTTAATTGCTTCAGCAAACAGCAGATTACTCTTCTCGTTGTGCGAGCCGCAGAAAATGCTCACGATATCAGCATTCTCAATTGAAATTCTTATGGCTGAATCGAAAGCTTCGTCGGTTGCAGCTTTATTTGGATGGATAGGAGAGGGGTATCCTTTTTCAAAAGCACGTAAACGCTCTTTCTCCATGTAAGCGCCTCTCACAAACTTCATTCCCAGATAGAAATTGTCTTCGCGGGCCTCCTCAATGCTTCTTTTCAGAAACTCCAGTCTGTCGGTGCGATACATCTGAAGTGTATTGAAGACAATTGCTTTTTCGCGGTTGTAGCGCTTCATCATTTCAATTACTGTTTCGTCAACAAGATGTTGATACCATGTATCTTCGGCATCTACCATAAGGGGAACTCTATACTTAAAGGCTTCGTTGCAAAGGACATTCACCCTTGATCTGAAACGGTAATATTCTTTCTCCATCTCACCTTCAAGCGGTTTAATGGGATCTGCATGTTCGAACAAATGCTGGTTGGCAAAAGCGGTGGGTTTAAAAACAGCAAATGGAATGGCTGGGTTGGCAGATGCGTTGCGGATGGATTTAAGTGTTTCAAGCATAGTGGCATGAATGCTTTCCTCATCATTGCCACCTTCAACCGAATAATCAAGAATTGAATGAACTTTAAAACCTTTGAGTTTGTCAACTGTTGAAATACATTCTTCAATTGTTTCACCACCAACAAAGTGTTTATATATGGTAGGTTTTATAACCCAGGCAATCGGAGCCTTTAAGCGTAATGCAAGTCTGGTAAAAACGTTTCCCAGTTTAACCATAAAAGGCTGCGAAATGGCATTAAATAAAAAGAGTGCCCTTTTTAAATCTTTGTTGCTCTTTATCTTAAACGCGATTTCGGTGTTGTTAAGGTTTAATTCCATGGCTTTAATTGCTCCGGTTTATTTAAAAATCAAAATTAGTCAATCGGGCAAATAAATTGTACATTTGAAGCAAGATTAACTGATTTTTTATAATTTTCACAAAACTTGATGTAAGTTTGCACTATGGCAAAAAAGATTCATAAGTTCAAAATAGCAGGAAGCCCTATTTATGTCGGGCAGTCAGCACTTGAAGAGCTGAAAGCACACCTTGCCGGAATTTTTTCAAACAAGGAAATTATTTTTGTGCTTGCAGATGAAAACACCATCAAGCATTGTTTTCCGGTTCTTACCAGTTTTATCCCTCAGCTTTCATCGGCCGCCACGATTGTAGTGAGTCCGGGTGAAGAGTTTAAAACCCTCGAAACCTGTGAGCGGGTGTGGAATGAAATGGCTGTTGCCGGAGGCAATCGCAGGTCGTTGCTGATAAATCTTGGCGGTGGTATGATCACCGATCTTGGTGGATTTGCTGCTTCTGTTTTTCACAGGGGGATGGATTATGTTAATGTTCCAACCTCACTTATGGGTATGATCGACGCTTCAATAGGCGGAAAAACAGGAGTTGATCTTTATTCGCTGAAGAATCAGATCGGACTCTTTTCCGCATCAAAAGGCGTTTATGTATGGCCTGGATTTTTGTCAACACTGCCTCACCGTCAGTTGCTCTCTGGCTATGCCGAAATGCTGAAACATGCACTTATTGCCGATGCAACTTTCTGGAACCGTTTGATTAAAATTCCAATGGCAGTTATCAGCAACTGGGAAGACCTGATTATTGAAGCCATTGAAATAAAGGGCGATATAGTAAATAAAGATCCTGAAGAAATGAATGTGCGCCGCAAGCTGAATTTCGGGCACACCATGGGTCATGCCTTTGAAACCTATTCGCTGCGCCACGACGAAAATCCGCTTACCCATGGCGAAGCCATTGCAATGGGTATGATTTGTGAAGCTTATATTTCTTACCGGACTATCGGTTTCAGTCATGAGCAACGCGATGAAGTTGTCAAACAGATTTTGCTCAATTTCAACCATTATAAGATCCCTACCGAAGCCATTGATGAGCTGGTTGAAATTACCAATTACGACAAGAAAAATGAAAAAGGGCGGCTTATGCTCACTCTTCTCAAAGGTATCGGCAATTCAGTAGAAGGGCAGAAATGCGAAACTGCACTGGTGAGAGAAGCATTGTTCAGATTTACCGATTTCGGTCGATTGGTGGAGTAATCAATTCTCAGTTTCTGGATAAATTCCTGATTTTTCTAATATTTCCATAGATACTGCGATGCGTGCATCCTGATCGGATGGTTTGCGCATGTCGATATTGAGCGCAAAAAACCAGATGTCATCAGGCGTTTCTGCAAACCCTACATACCAGCCAATGGAGTTTTTGATTCGGGCTGCCCAGCCAGTCTTTGCATACAAGTGATGTGTGTCGGTCTGCTTGATCAGCATAATTTCTTTTACAAGCTTTTGATTCTCTGTTTTGAAAGGGAGCTGTCCGGCTTGCAGTTTTCGCAGAATCCCGATTTGTTCCACAGGCGAAATGGCAATGTCTCCTTCCAGCCAGAACTTATCGATGTGCGGGCCGGTGAGCATATTTCCATAGTTTATTTCCTGCAACCAGTATTCCATGGATTCGCGCCCAACGCGTCGTGCAATTTCCTGATATACCCACACAGCCGACAACCTGAATGCATCTCTCAGACTTAAATCCTTGTTCCACGCCTGATATCCGTAATCAGTTCCATTCCAGATAAAAACTTCATCAAGATCCGAAATTACGCCTGTTTCAAAGCCAATCAGCGAGTTTGGAATTTTAAATGTCGAGGCCGGAAGGAATCGGGTATTTGCCCTTTCGGGATTGTAAATAAAGAAACTATCGGCTTTGCTTGAATACAAAACAAATGTTCCGGTTGCATCGTGTTTGTCGAAGATTGCCTGCCACTTTCCGGAATCAGGCTGTGCTTTGAGTTGAAGATTGATGGATGAAAAAAGTACCGTAATAATCAGTAAAGATAAAAATCTGATGTTGCTAACAGCCGGAATGAGTTGAAGTGTTTTCATGAAGAAGAGTTAATCGCCTGATTTTTAAATGGCCGGCTAATTTGTAAACAATCGTTGTATTTGATGCAAATATAATGTAGGTTTGTTAAAATTTTCAGATTTCATGGTTGTTGATATTTTTATCCCTTGTTTTATAGATCAGCTCTATCCCGAGACTGGTTACAATATGGTTAAAGTGCTTGAAAAGGCCGGAGTTGATGTCAGGTATAACAAAAACCAGACCTGCTGTGGTCAGATAGCCTATAACAGTGGCTTCTGGGATCATGCCAAGTCGATGGGCGAGAAGTTTATCCGCGACTTTATCGACTGTAAATATGTGGTTGCCCCTTCGGCTTCGTGTGTAGGAATGGTGCGGAATTATTACGATGAAATGTTCTATAATTCAGCCCTGCACAATGAATATCGACTGCTGAAGAAGAATATTTTTGAGCTGTCAGACTTTCTGGTCAATGTGTTAAAAGTCAGGGATATCGGGGCCACCTTCAATCATAAAGTGACTTTTCACGACAGTTGTGCCGGACTCAGAGAATACGGACTGAAAGACGAAGCCAGGCAATTGCTTGCCAATGTGCGCGGTCTGACACTTGTTGAAATGGAAGAAACAACAACCTGCTGCGGTTTCGGTGGAACATTTTCAGTGAAACATGAAGCAATTTCAGTAGCTATGGCTGAATTTAAGGTTAACCGGGCCATGCAAACCGGTGCAGATTATATTGTTTCCACCGATTCATCATGCCTTATGCATCTTGATGCTTATATCAAAAAGCAGAACCTTCCGATTAAAACCATACATCTGGCGGATATTCTCGCCAGCGGCTGGTCAGAGTAACAGACTCTATATCAGTTCGAGCCATGAAGTTGAGGTATGCAATACTTCTCCCTTTTCATTGATGGTGATGAGCATGGGTATCGTCTGAATTTCCGTTATGCCGGAAATCTTTTTCATTTCTTTGTCGGAGATAAAATATATATATGGGTTTTCAGATTCGACCGCAGCAGTTTCCGTTTCCCTATAAATGATTAATATTTTCTTTCCCCCGGTTGATATTACTTTTTCCGACATCAGTCCTTCAATCATTAGTTCGCTCCATTTGCAGTTTGCTGAAGCAATTAACAATATTGTAGATTTTTCGCCAAACTTCACAGTTGCCTTTTCTCCATTTTTGGTTTTCAATATCAATGAGGAAGGCATTCTGGTTTTTGATGTTTTCCCCGGATTTCCTGTTTTTTCGTTTGGTCTGCATGTACAGCATGGGAAAGGGATTTCAGAAATCTGTGCGGAAATATTTTTATATCCCAATCTTACAAAACCATTGCTCAGATATTCATTCATAAATCTGAACATCTTTTCGCTCTGTCCGGTTGAAGCCAGCAAACGGAAGGATGCGGTTTTCAAGATATTTTCCAGGCTATCGGGGTGGTTGTGAAGTGAAAGTGCAACTGAAAGATAAGCGATTATTTTTGCCGAAACGGCATTTGACCTCAGCAACAATGTGTCGTTGAATTGAAAATATTCAGGAAATTTTTCAAAAACCCAATGGTTCGCCATTGCTTTGTTCCATGACGGATCGGGTCTGGGTTCGCGATCAATTTTGATAAAAGATGAAACAAGCAGTTGCGGGTATTCGCTCAATAATTGATTGGTAAATTCATCTTCCTGCCTGATGAGGTTGAGGTATTCGTGTTTTGCTTCCGCAAAAAAAGCTTTGGTGCTGTCGTAAGAATAAAGCTGTTTGCTTAGCTGATCAATTCGCTTCTGACTTTTTACCCTGAACTTCAGATATTGGTAATACACATAATTTTCAGTGGATTCAGTAACTTTCATATCGTCGATCAGATGATCGAGACTGGTGGTGAACTGAATGTTTTCCTGGTTAAAAACGAAATCGAGGAAACGTCGGTTTGCAAAAATCAACCGGTATTGTCCCGGTGGTTTTTCTGAATTTACAGTAAAACTGAAATTGCCATTCAGGTCAGCCATTGCAGAATCGGTGACTTTGTTCTGGTCGCCATAAAATTCCTGCAGGAAAATCTTACTTTCGGAGATTCCTTTAATGTTTCCTTTGAGGTGATATTCAGAAGCAAATAACATTTGCCCTGAAATAAACATCAGCAGCAATAATGTTCTGAAAATTCCTGATCCAGGCATTTATTCAGGGTCTGGTGGTAAATCTCCAGATATGGCCAGGAGTGTAATTACCGGCTATGTCGCGTGCAAAAACCTGCCAGTAGAAGGTGCGATTTAATCCAAAGCCTGATAATGTTGTGTTGAAGACGGTATTCTGACCAACAATTTCAGAAGTAGTAATTCCTGTTTGCACCGGCTGCATTGATTCCAGACTTCGGCCGATCCACAGGTCGAAGCTTAGCGGATCGTTTTCAGGATCTGAGCATGTCCATTTAAAAATAATTGTAGGTTCCATCCATGTTTGCCAGTTGGGTGGTGTCAGGTAAATGGGTAGCTCAGGAGGCTGATTGTTCAGGTCGGTAACAACCACCACCATTTTTCTGATGGAATCTGTCATTCCCTTGGTGTCGCGCACCTGCATTAACGGAAAATACAAACCACTCTGGCTGTACTGATGTATGGCAAACTTCACCGTGCTGAAAGGAGTATCATAAACACCACTATTGTTTATGTCCCACCTGATTTCAAGCACATCAGTCGGATCCTCCAGATCACTGACAAGACTGGCATCAAATTGAAACACAGTGTTTACATCGCCGCGGTATGTGTTGACGGTGTAGTTGGCGACAGGAAGGTGATTGGTGGTATTTTGTTCATCTTTTCCGCAGGCAGCAAATATGAATGCTGACATTGCAAATAAAAGAATCTTTTGGTTTCTAAACATCGTGGTTGCCTTTGCAGGTTCGTATTATACCTCTAACGCAGGTTTTGCGATTTGATTATGCAAATTTACGGAATTTCTGATTGCAGATTTAGGATTTCGGATTTCGGATTTACCTTCGGTGAGCTCCGCTTCGCTGCAGTTCGGATTGCGGATTTCGGATTGAGGATTTTGGATTTCGGATCTCGGATTTCTGATCTACATCCTCTTACCCTCTTATTCTTATCCCTTTCTTCCGGCTTCTGACCTCTGGTCTGACTTCTGACCTCTGACCTCTGACTTCTGATTAAGGTTGAGGTTAAGGTTAAGGTTGAGGTTGAGGTTAAGGTTGAGGTTTAGGATTGGAAATTAGAAATTAGAAATTAGAAATTAGAAATTCCTGCTTCCTCCCTCCTCCCTCCTCCCTCCGGCCTCTCTTATATTTTTCATAAATCAATTCGATGATATCATTTTTTGTTTATTTTTACACTTGCTACCATAACTCATCCTGTCTGCTCCATGATTATTCAAGGTTTGTCGGACAGGGTAAAAAGATCCAGAAATGAAGTTTCCAGTTTTAAAAATTCTCTTTGCAAAGTCATTTGTTTTATTGGCATTGGTTGTTTCCGTTGTTTCATCCTATGCTCAGGTGCCAACTGTTCAGGATTGCCTTGGGGCAATTCCTGTTTGTACATATCAGTATGTACAGCCTCTGTCATTTCAAGGTACCGGTAACTATCCCAACGAAATAAACCCAAGCCAGACATGTCCGAGGAGTTGTATGGATGGAGAAAAGAATTCGGTTTGGTATGTTATTTCAGTTAAAACCAGTGGATTACTCAGATTTGTAATTACACCGGTTTCTTCGTCTGACGACTATGATTGGGCTGTTTTTAACATGAACACCATGGAGTGCAGTGATATTTACAACAATGCTATTTTTATGCAAGCCAGTTGTAATGCAGCAGGAGGGGGTGGTTATCAGGGCACTACCGGAATAAGCAGCACAAACGGAGGCACGAAGCATTGCAATGGTGGCGGGCCAACCAATAAGTGGAACGCAGATCTGCCTGTAAATGCCGGCGACACCTATGTACTTTGTGTAAGCAACTGGACCCAGACACAAAGTGGTTACACACTTGACTTCAGCGCTTCAACTGCTGATATTTTTGACGATGTTCCTGCCACCATTTCAAATGTAGAAACAAATATCGGATGCTCTGGTGCTACAGAACTTTCTTTCGGATTTAATGAGAATATTCGCTGTCTTTCAGTAGCTCCCTCCGATTTTTTATTGGTTGGTCCCGATGGAACTGAACATATTGTAGGAAGTGTAAACGGTGCCGGATGTCAGGCAGGTGGTGAACAGGAGAAGTTTTTTACCATCGGTTTTTACCCTCCCATGTATGAAAGTGGACAGTATGAGCTTCGGCTGGTAGGAAGTGTAACCGACCTTTGTGGCAACAATTCAAATATTCACGGCAAGTACTTTACGGTGGAGCTGGATCCTCTTCCTGCCATTCTTTCAGGGCCTGAAGATCAGATGGTTCCTATTGGCGGAGCAGCAGTGTTTCAGGTTGAGGCAATTGGCGATACAAGCTTCAGGTGGCAATACAGGCAAAACTCAACCGCGTTCTGGCAATACCTCAGCGAAGGCTCGCCTTACACCGGAACCAACACAAATACACTCACAGTAAGTCCGGCCATTTTCGAAATGGGTCAGTATCAGTTCAGGTGTGTGGTAAGTGGTGATTGCCCCCCTTCAAGTCAATCGCCAGCCGCTACTCTATTTGTAGGCGATGCGCTTGCTGCGTCTGCTTCAGCCAGCCCCGGTGAAATTTGTGTCGGACAATCGGCCCTGCTTCAGGTAAATGCTTTCGGCGGAAATGTGCAACAACCCTACACTTATGCGTGGTCAGCTCCTGGCGGATGGACTTCCACCTTGCAAAATCCCCTGGTTGAGCCAACAACTACCACCACATATACTGTATTGGTAAACGATGGCTACAATCCTGTTTCATCTCAGGTAACTGTGGTTGTTAATCCCTTGCCAGTTGCCAATGCCGGAGATGATTTAACGATTAATCACGGAACTTTCATTCAGTTGCAGGGCAGCACGGTTTCAGGGTTGCCACCCTATTCATATGCCTGGCAGCCTTCCGATTCGTTGTGGAATCCCAATATTCAAAGCCCAACAACCCGAAAGCTGCATACGCCAAATCAATTCAGCCTTGTGGTTACCGATGGAAATGGTTGTGTAAGCCAACCTGATTATATTATTGTTAATGTTACGGGCGGTGCTCTGGCAGCTCATCCGATTGCAACCCCCAATGCCATTTGTCTTGGCGACACCAGTCTGATTACTGCGCTTCCAAGTGGAGGAAATTTTCCAACATACTTTTATTCCTGGAAAATCGGAGATACAGAAATATCCACCGAAGCTAGTCTGAATGTATCTCCCCAAAGTACAACCACTTACAGCCTGACAGTTTTTGATGCCTTTAATACCGTTGAGCGTGATGTGGTGGTTTTAGTGAACCCATTGCCCGTGGTTAACCTGATCAAACCTGAATTTATCGTGCAAGATGGAGTAATAACCATATGTGTTTTCGATACCATTGTGCTTGATGCAGGTAATCCTGGCGCAGAATACCTCTGGAGCAACGGTTCCTCGCAACGCGAGTTAATGACACTTGCTTCCGGAATCAGTTTCGACTACCGCGAATATTGGGTTAGGGTAACCAACCCCCTTACTGCCTGCCGGAATTACGATACTGCTTTTATAGCATTCACATTCTCTGCCTGCAGTTATGGTACTGATGAAATTCCATTGTCGGGTCTGGTTAAGATATTTCCAAATCCGGCAAAGGATTTTGTAAATATATCCATTGATGGACCTTCGGATGATTTTGAGGTTCAGTTAACCGACCTTAGCGGCAGATTGCTGGTTGAAAAACACATTAAAAAGAGCGTTTCAGGAATAACAAACCATTCTCTGAGTCTGCATGGTTTTGCTTCAGGAACTTATTTTATCAGGATAACCTCACCAAAGGGCGTGGTTGTAAGTAAAATTGTTAAAACTTAACGAATATCATCTATGGACAATTTTGAGAAGAAATCATCGAAAGCCCGGTTGACAGGTTTGTTTTTAAAATTGGTTCTTAGTACTGCTCTTCTTTTTGCCTGTTTATTGATACCTGAGAATGCTGTTGCACAGTTGACTGCAGTTTTCAGCGACAGTTCGCAAGTTTGCTATAAACATAAAGATTCATACTATACCAGGTTTCGCTTGTTTGCTGATGCGGATCAGGTGAAGCTTATGTCGGAGAAGGCAGCAACGATGCCTGAAACGATGATTTTTGATTACAAAAAGATGAAGGACAGTTCATTTGAATGCAGAATACGATTTCATTATCCCCCTGACAATAATTATGTACTTAAAATACTCCGGTTTCTTGAAATCGGCCTGATTGATATTGATGGCACCTTAATTCCGCTGGATCAGTACAAATCACAAGGCTGATAGATTGGCCGGCAGTTGGGGGAATTTATGAAACGACTGCTCTATCTCTTTTTGTTTTCCCTGCTATTCGTACAGGGCATTTCTGCACAAATCAACGCAGGTCCTGACCATACCATTTGTCAGGGCGAAACCGTGACCATGTTTGCTGTGGCCACAGGTGGCTATGGAACCGACAGTTATAGCTTCGAAGTCTATCCCTATCAGCCGGAAACATACACAGGCGGCACTCCTGTGACGTTTGGCGGCAATCAGGATGATCAGATTGCAGGACCTTTCTCCATCGGGTTTCAATTCTGTTTTTTCAATCAGAATTATACAAACTTTTACATTGGTTCAAACGGCTGGGTTGGTTTTTCCACCAACTCTTCATGGACAACCTATACATCAGCTCCAATACCGAGTACCAGCTCATCAGTTCCCAAAAACTGTATTATGGCTCCCTGGCAGGATTGGCATCCGGGGGTAGCTTCTTCGTTCGGTCCCCCTTATGTTTTTTACAAAACCATCGGTACAGCACCCAACAGAAAACTGATTGTTTACTGGTATGAGAGCCCGATGTTCAGCTGCACATCAACCCGCGGTACTTTTCAGATCGTGTTGAATGAACAAAGCAGTGTTGTTGAAAATCACCTTACCAACAAACCCAATTGCCCCAGCTGGGCTGGCGGAACAGCTACGCAGGGAGTGCACAACAGCAACGGAACTGTTGCATTTACAGCTACCGGCCGTAATTCCACGCAATGGACAGTCACCAATGAAAGCACGCGGTTTGTGCCCAGTGGCATCAAGTGGTATGTAAATGGATATCCCAACGGAACAATTGTGGGATATGGCCCTGAACTGATTGTAACACCGTCCGTTACCACTGTTTATACTGCTGTGGTGAATCTTTGCGGCGGGCAGGCTTATACCGACGATGTAATTGTAACCGTTATTCCTCAGGATAATGCATCCTTTTCCTATGGTTCGTCCACACTCTGCCAAAGCGGTTTTTCAGGTAATCCAACTGCAAGTTTTCCCGGCGGGCTATATACTTCAACTCCTCCCGGCCTCTCAATTAATCCTTCCACAGGAAATATCAACCTTGGCATCAGCTCTCCCGGCACATATACTGTAACCCATTATACCACGGGTGCTTGTCCGGATACAGCCAGTATTGTGCTTACAGTTGGAACCTCACCTTCTGCGCTCTTCGGATATCCTTTGCCCGGATATTGTGTTTCGGCGCCCAATCCAACGCCGGTTTTCCCTCCGGGTTCATCGGCCGGAACTTTCACAGCAGCTCCGAACGGGTTGGTATTTGTAAGCATTTTTACCGGAGAAATAAATCTGGAAGCTTCAGCATCCGGTACCTATACAGTTACCAATACAATTCCTCCGTCGGCTGCCTGTCCACAGGTTTTCTATTCTACACAGGTTGTAATTTATACGCTTCCGCCAAATGCTGGCCAGATTTCAGGGAACAGTTCGCTATGCGAGAATCCTCCCAATACAGTTTACACTACCAACCCTTTGCAGTTTACCTCTTCTTATCAATGGACGCTGCATCCTGCCTCTGCAGGTGTAATAAACGGAAGCACTACTTCTGCTATGGTAAACTGGGTTGATAATTTTATCGGAACCGCTCATAT